>ULOI01017674.1_pt1 | contig 11780 bp, 9 predicted proteins | sample 1952231 | NCBI WGS metagenome assembly ULOI01 (sample SAMEA4835593, study PRJEB28245) | human gut metagenome | biome: gut microbiome; material: fecal sample | place: Denmark | collected 2008
GGAAAGCGTTGCGGCTTTTTCCGAAAGCTCCGGCCGTATATCCGCTTCAATGGCGGCGGTCTCTTCTTTTTTTGCCCTTTGAGCGTCAAGAAAATGCTGAATGGTCGAGGGCTCGGAGTCTGCGTTTTCGGGCTTTTTATCCGGGCTTGCCACTGTAATTATATCCTCGCGCGCAGCGGGCTGCTGATACGTCGGTTTTTCCGGCTGCTGCGCCGAGCGGTATTCGGAGGATGACATCCTGTTCCAGAAATCGGGCTGCTTTTCCGGCAATCTCATCTGCTCGGTTTTCGGGCGCACAGGCTCGAAGAGCTCCGTCTGCGCCGTTCTCGGAATAGTCACCTTCGGCGCTTCGTCCCTATGCTCAAGCGCATTTTTGGCGGCATAATATACCGCACTGAATACCGTGCGCTCGTTTGCAAAGCGCACTTCGATTTTCGCGGGATGGACGTTTACATCGACAAGACCCGGTGCGGTGGTTATATTGAGCACGCAGTACGGGAACTTGCCGACCATTATCGAATTTTTATATGCCTCACTCAGAGCCGCCGAAGCCGTGCCGGACTTCACAAGTCTGCCGTTGACAAAAAAGAACTGCATATTGCGGTTCGGACGCGATTTTGTCGGCTTCGAAACAAGCCCGCTTATCTTCACGGACTCGAAGCTGTAATCCGCTTCAATAAGTCCGTCCGCAAAGTCCTTGCCGAAAATCTCATAGGCTGCGGTTTTGAGGTCGCCGCTTCCGGAGGTAAACAGGGCGCTCTTGCCCTCTCTTATAAATCTTATCGAAACATCGGGGTTCGAAAGCGCAATCTTGTCAACTATACCGGCGACTGCATTGGCCTCGGAGACATCCTTTTTGAGAAATTTCATTCTTGCGGGAGTGTTGAAGAAAAGATCTCTGACTACTATCGTTGTCCCGAGCGGGCAGCCGGCATCATCGACCAGCGTCTCCTCTCCGGCGCTTATGCAGTAGCGCGTTCCCGTCTCCTCTTCAGTGGTTCTTGTGAGCACCTCTACATTTGAAACGGCGGCTATGGAGGCGAGTGCCTCGCCTCTGAATCCGAGAGTACCTATCGCATACAAATCGTCGCGCGTGCTTATCTTGCTTGTGGCGTGACTTATGAACGCGGTGCGTATATCTTCACGGCTTATTCCGCAGCCGTTGTCGGTTACGCGGATATAAGTTATTCCACCGTTTTTTATTTCAACCGTGACCGAAGAAGAGCCCGCGTCGATCGCGTTCTCCATAAGCTCCTTTATAACGGACGCGGGTCTCTCGACCACTTCGCCCGCAGCTATGAGCTCCGCTATTTCTTTTGGCAGGACTTTAATCTTCGACATGGCTTCCTCCCGTTATATTTCCTTTGCGCTCTTTGTCAACTCGTACAGCACACCCATCGCCTCTATCGGCGTTAAGGTGTTGACATCGAGCACCTTCAGCTTTTCGACTATCTCGTTTGAGCTGTTCTGACCGAACGATATCTGCCCGGCCTCCGGCTCGGCCGCGGTGCTCGGCTCACGCTCGCGCACAAGCACAAGTCCGCTCTCTTCAATCTCCTTGAGAACCTTTTTCGCTCTGTCTACAACGGGCTTCGGGACTCCTGCGAGCTTTGCGACTTCAATTCCGTAGCTTCCGTCCGCTCCGCCGCGAACTATACGGCGCAGGAAGGTTATGTCGTCGCCGCGCTTTTTGACGGCTATATTGTAGTTCTTCACGCCGTCTATCTGCCCCTCAAGCTCCGTTAGCTCATGATAGTGCGTGGCAAAAAGGGTCTTTGCGCCGATGCGCTTTTTGTCGGCGGCATATTCGAGCACGGCGCGCGCAATGCTCATGCCGTCAAAGGTCGAAGTGCCTCTGCCTATTTCATCAAAAATTATGAGGCTTCTCGAGGTTGCGTTATTCAGTATGGACGCGACTTCGCTCATTTCGACCATAAACGTCGATTGACCGGCGGAAAGATCGTCGGACGCACCTATTCGAGTAAACACGCTGTCAACTATACCGAGCTCCGCGCTTGCGGCGGGAACAAAGCTTCCCGCCTGCGCCATGACGCAGATTAGAGCTACCTGGCGCATATATGTGGACTTACCAGCCATATTGGGACCCGTTATTATCGCACAGCGGTCGTCTCCGCAGTCGAGAACGGTATCGTTCGGCACAAACGGCTCACCGTTGAGCATCTTTTCGACAACGGGATGGCGTCCCTCTTTTATTTTCGCAATCGGCTCTGCGGACATCTGCGGGCAGACATAGTTATTTTCAAGCGCTACCTGGGCAAACGAACAGAGGACATCAAGCTGCGCCACTGCCGCCGCCGTGCGCTGAACGCGGGCGAGCTCCGCACCGGTGCGCTTTCTGATATCGTCAAAAATCTCGTATTCGAGCTTGACGATTCTGTCCTGCGCGCCGAGAACCTTTGCCTCAAGATCCTTGAGCTCCTGAGTTATGAATCTCTCGCAGTTTGCAAGGGTCTGTTTTCTTATATATTCGTCGGGTACAAGCTCTTTATATGAGTTGGGAACCTCTATGTAGTAGCCGAACACCCTGTTATAGCCTATTTTAAGTTTTGCTATTCCGGTCTTTTCCTGCTCCTGCTGCTGTATGGCGGCAATATAATCCTTGCCATTTAATACTATATCGCGCAGGGAGTCGAGCTCCGGATGGAAGCCGTCCTTTATCATACCGCCCTCACGGACAGAGAACGGCGGCTCCTCGACTATCGCGGCGTCGATGAGCTCGTAGATATCGGAAAGCGCATCTATATTTTCGGCACATTCGCGCATAAGCGACGAGGAGAGCACGGAAACTTTTTCTTTAAGCTCCGGCAGGCACGACGCGGCGAGCGCCAGCGCACGCAAATCCTTAGCTCCGGCTGTACCGAACGATATTCTTGTTATGAGACGCTCGAGGTCATGTATGCCCGACATACTTTCGCCGAGCTCCTGCCTCACCATCGGCTGAGAGACAAGCTCCGCCACAGCGTTATGACGCTTTGTTATGCGCGCCATGCCGATAAGCGGGCGCTCAAGCCATGCGCGTATCATTCGCTTGCCCATCGGGGTGCGCGTCTTATCGAGCACCCAGAGCAGGGAGCCGCGCTTTTCGCGGTTTCTTAAAGTCTCGACTATTTCGAGATTGCGCAGAGCGGAGACATCGAGGCGCATGAAATTGAGTTCTGAATAAAATGATATCGAAGAAATATTTTCGAGGTCGTTGCGCTGAACCTCAGTGAGATATTTAAGCGCCGCTCCGAGCGCCGGAACAGCCGCGCTGCCCTCATGGAGCTCAAGCTCCGACAGGCTGTCTTTTTTGAAATGAGCGAGTATTGTTTCGGCACTTTGCCGAGGGTCAAAATAGCTGTCGCCGAGCTCCTGTGCAAGAGCTTCGGTCTTGTTTGAAATGAATGAAAAAACCTTCGTAAGAGACGAAGAAGCGGAGTTGAACACGATTTCGCTCGGCATGAATCTGCCTATCTCGTTGATTATTTTATCGGGAACGGCGGGAGATGCAAGCTCGGTCAGATTGACGGAGCCCGTTGATACGTCCACAAAGCAGACGCCGGCGGACTCGCCCGCAAAATATACGCTTGCGAGGAAATTGTTCCTGCCCTCGTTGAGCATACTGTTTTCGATAACCGTACCGGGAGTCAGAACCCTGACGACTTCGCGCTTGACAAGTCCCTTTGCGAGAGCGGGATCCTCCATCTGCTCGCATATGGCGACTTTGTAGCCCTTTGCGACGAGGCGCGCCATGTAGCTGTCCGCGCTGTGAAACGGCACGCCGCACATCGGGGCGCGCTCCTCCTGACCGCAGGCTCTGCCTGTCAGCACAAGCTCCAGCTCACGCGACACTGTTACCGCATCGTCAAAGAACATCTCGTAAAAATCACCGAGTCTGAACATCAGTATCGTGTCGGGATATTTCTTTTTTGTCTCAAAATACTGTTTCATCATCGGAGAAAGCTCTGCCATTCCGATACCGTCCTCTCAGCGGTTATACCGCAAAATAAAAAGCTTTCGGCTCCGCAGGGGTTAACCTGCGGAGCGGTATTGCAATAATCAGCAGCCCGAGCAGCCGGAGCAGTCTCCGCCGCAGTGATGCTCCTCTTCGGGCTCGCAGGTAGCGGGGTCTTCACCCTGGATGCACAGAGCGAGAATGCCCGTGATATAATGCATCATTTCATCTATCTCGGCTCTTGCAACCTCATAGTCGCGCATATGCTCGTTATCCATAACCTTCTTGTAGAGGTCGTTGAACTCGGTCTCATATGCCGCAAGCTTCTGCTCGTTGGCATCTTCCTTGCTCGCCTCGTGCTGATAGGACATATGAACGAGCTGAATCTTGCCCATAAGTTCGTTGAGCTCCTTGTCCTCCTCGTTTGCCTTCTGGGCAGCCTGGAACTTCGCATATCTTTCATCCTGCTGGATAGCTGCGCCGAGTTCTCTTGTAAGTTTGATGATGTCCATAATTGTACTCCTTGAAATTTATCTTATATCCTTATCCGCAATGCGGAGATATAGCGTTTTCAGTCGGCAAGCTCGCCTTTGAGCATCCATATCAGAGCTTCGGTCACTCTGACGGTTCTGAACGAGCCTATGACCGACTCATCGGCAGGGAACTCGATTATTATATTGCCCTGCGTCCTGCCGGATATATATCCGTCTTTTTTAGCCTTCGACTCGCAGAGGACTCTGTATTCTCTGCCGACCATTTCGGAGGTGCGGACAGACGCGATTTTCTCCTGCGCGGCACAGAGCTCCGAAAACCACTTGCCCTTTTCCTCGCGGGAAACGGGGTCGTCCATTTTTGCCGCGCGGGTTCCCTCGCGGGGCGAGAAAATGAAAGTATAGAGCGAGGTATACTGTGCCTTTTCAATGAGCTTCACCGTGTCGAGAAATTCCTCATATGTTTCACCCGGGAAACCGACTATTATATCGCTTGTCACCGAGAGCTCAGGCATGACGCTGCGGGCATATTCGAGCAGAGAAAGATATTTTTCAGCCGTATATCCCCTGTTCATCTCCTTGAGCACCCTGTCGTTTCCGCACTGCACCGGAAGATGCAGATGCTTTGCGACCTTTTCGCACTGCGCCATGGTATCGAGCAGCTCATGAGTGCAGTCCTTCGGGTGAGAGGTCATGAAGCGTATAATGAAATCGCCGTCGATACTGTTTATCTCGCGCAAAAGTGCGGCGAAATTCAGCTCCCCCTCGCGGTCGTTGCCGTAGGAATTTACATTCTGACCGAGCAGGGTTATCTCTTTATAACCGCTTTTGACAAGCTCGCGCGCTTCGCTTATAATAACGTCGCTGCTGCGGCTTCGCTCTCGTCCGCGGACATACGGCACTATGCAATAGGTGCAGAAATTGTTGCACCCGTACATTATAGGCAGCCACGCCTTGAAGGTGCTGTCTCGGTGCAGAGGCAAATCCTCCGCTATAACGCCGTCGGAATTTTCAATATCGAACACGCGCTTACCGGTAGAGAGCGAGCGGTAAAGCAGCTCCGGAAATTTATGCGCGGCGTGAGTTCCGAAAACTATATCGACAAACGGATAGCTCCTGCGAATTTTTTCGGCTATCCTCTCCTGCTGCATCATACAGCCGCAGAGGATTATTTTGAAGTCGGGATTCTTCTCTTTTATTTTCTTGAGTGCGCCGACGTTTCCGAAGAGCCTGTCCTCGGCGTGCTCGCGCACGGCGCAGGTGTTAAACAGCGATATATCCGCGCTTTCCGCCTCGTCCGTAAAGCCGAAGCCCATTTTTTCGAGCAGACCCTTGAGTCTCTCGCTGTCGGCTACATTGCCCTGGCAGCCGAATGTATGAACGTAGGCGAGCGGTTTGCGCCCGCCGAGCCGTGTTTCAAGCACTGTATGCACAAGTCCGCAGAACTCCATCTGTCTGTCAAGCTCCTCCTGCGCAACGATAATACTTCCTCTGTCTTTTGAAATCGGCAAATCGGTTATCCTCCGAAAAATCTTAGTTATTTTAATTAATCTATTATACAACGAAAAGCGAATTTGTACAAGCTTAATAATATAAAAACTTATGTATATTTACAAAATCCGAGTTAATGAAAATTTTTTCTTTCAAGGCTGTTAATAAAGCCCGAAATAGGCTATAATCATCATATGCTATTTGAATCGGAGGCACATATGAGAAGGCGTAATGATATCACTTATATCGGCAAAAGCTCAAAGGCGGCTGTGAGTAAAATAAAAATTTTCAACTTATACGGCGGGAGGAACGGCATTGAAAAGCTTTGACATAGGAAAAAACGACGCCGGGCAGCGCGTTGACAAATTCATAAAAAAGACCGTCCCGAATCTTCCGGACTCGCTTATGTACAAATATATCAGGCTCAAGCGCATAAAGCTCAACGGAAAGCGGTGCGAGATATCCACGCGCCTGAAAGAGGGCGACCGCGTGGATATGTACATAAACGACGAATTTTTCGAGCAGCGGTTCGACAGATACGATTTCATGCACGCATCGACAAATCTCACCGTTCTCTACGAGGATGAGAATATAATGCTGCTCGACAAGAAGGTCGGTCTGCTCTCCCACCCGGACGAGCGCGAATACAACGACACTCTTCTGACCAGGATAAAGCGCTATCTCTACGAAAAGGGCGAATATAATCCGTCCGACGAAAACTCTTTTTCGCCCGCGCTCATAAACAGAATCGACCGCAACACCGGCGGAATAGTGATGGCCGCAAAAAACGCGGAGGCTCTGAGAATAATGAATCAGAAGCTCAAGGACAGAGAGATAAAAAAATTCTATCTCTGCGTTGTCCACGGCACTCTCAAGGAAAAAGACGGGACTTTGCACGGCTGGCTGACAAAGGATGAAAAGAAGAATCTCGTCAAGGTCTCGTCCCGCAAAACGGAGGGCTCAAAGGAGATAAAGACAAAGTACCGCGTGCTCGCCGAAAACAAAGGTATGAGCTTAGTTGAGGTCGAGCTGCTGACGGGGCGCACGCATCAGATAAGAGCGCACTTCGCCTCGATAGGCCATCCTCTTCTCGGCGACGGAAAATACGGGCGTAACTCAATGAACAAGGAGAGCGGATACAAGAAACAGTTCCTTTATTCATACAAGCTGAAATTTGATTTCTCCTCCGACGCACAGTCGCTCGATTATCTAAACGGCAAAGAATTTGAAGTAGACAACGTGTGGTTTAAGGGCGCATTCCTCAACGGCGAGCTCTGAGCGATTGTGAATTAATTATAAAACTTGCAGATTCGACTTGTAAAAGCTAATAAAATAGTATAGAATAAGAATGTTATCGACCGTTAGGTCAAATCAACCTTAACAAAGAAAAGGATGAAAAAGAATGGCAAACAAAGACACCCCGCGGACTTCTGCCGAGTCATACCGTGACGACAGAAAGGCCCGCCTCGCTCAGTCTGCGAAAAAGAGTCAGAAGAAGAGCGAGAAGAGCAAGGCAGCGGCAAAGATAGTCAAAATGGTAGTAGCTATCGTTCTTGCCGTCGTAGTTGCAGGCGGAATCGTTTGGAAGGTTCTCGACGATACGGCCGCTATCAAGAAGAATACAACCGTGTTCTCTTTGGGCGACGATATCCGCGTTTCGGAAGTTGAGTTTACATATTACTACAGCCAGTATCTCAACAATATCTACTCATACGCTCAGCGGTACGCAATGTACGGCATGGACTTCGGCATTGACCCGACAAAGTCGCCGGATGAGCAGAACTACGGCACCGATGCCGACGGAAAAGAAATGCTTCTTTCCGATTATCTCAAGAATGAGACCATCTCCGCCCTCCAGACCTACAAGATCCTCTATGCCGAGGCTATCAAGGCAGGCTACAAGCTCACAGACGACGAGCAGAAGTCAATTGACGATCAGGTCGAGGAGCTCAGAAACACCGCCGCAGAGAACAAATACTCTCTCAACGCCTACCTCAAGGCGAGCTACGGCAAGGGTATAAACGAGAAGTTCCTGCGCAAGCAGCTCGAGATGCAAAATATCGTTTTGAGATACCAGAGCGACACCTCAAAGAAGCTCACCGATTCTTACAGCGCCGCCGACATAAAGGCTGTCTACGACAAGGATCACAGCGCATACAATGCAGTTGACGCAAGAACCCTTTCGTTCTCAGTAGAGACTCTCACCGCAAAGGACGGAGAGACCTCGGAGCAGCTTGCCGCCCGCCAGAAAGCCGCCGCGGCGAAGGTCAAGAAGGAAGCCGAGAAGGCTCTCAGCGCCTGCACCGGCGAAAAGGCTTTCCTTGAGCAGGCAAAGAAAAAGAACAGCTCAACCGAAAACTATGACGCGGAGTCCGCAACCGCCCTCAACGAGGCCGCAAAGTCAACCATCACCTCCTATGTCTCCGAGGACGCCGCAAAGTGGGCGTTTGACAGCGCGAGAAAAGCAGGAGATGTCAAGCTCTTTGAAGTCGGTAGCAATGGCAACGTGAGCTCATATGTTATCCTCTATATCAACAAGGGCAGCTACGCTCCCATGGCCTCGAACGTAAGACATATTCTCATCTCGTTCACCGACAATGCAAGCTCGTCCTCCGAGGCAACCGACGAGCAGAAGAAGGCCGCAAAGGCTTCCGCCGACAAGATCTACAAGGAGTGGCAGAGCGGAGCTAAGACCGAAGATTCCTTCGCTGCTCTCGCAAAAGAGAAGTCCAAGGATACCGGAAGCGCCGCTGACGGCGGACTTATAAGCGGCATCACTTCAAGCGCCGACTACGTTGAGTCCTTCCGCAACTGGGCTACCGACAGCAGCAGAAAGGTCGGCGACACCGGCATTGTCAAGTCCAAGTACGGCTACCACATCATGTACTATTCGGGCAGTGACTACGCTTGGAAGAGCGCCATTCGCTCCGCAAAGGCCAAAGAGGACTTCGAAAAGCAGCTTAACGAGCTTGAAGGCTCCGACGAGTACAAGCTCAACAAGAAGGACAAGAATATCGATAAGGCAGTCAAGGACTTCCTCAAGACCTTCAAGCAGAGACTCGCAATGAGCAACAGCACAAAGACGAGGAGCTAATAATGCTACAGAAATCATCCCCCGGGACTTTTCCGGGGGATTTTTCACGCATAAAACCGATACAGCCCGGGACTGTTTATCCCGAGCTGTATTTTTTATTCGTCCGCAAGAGCGGCCTTTATCATTATCGCACATTCCAGCCTCTTCTGCTCAAGAGCGCACGAGAGCTTGTGCGGTTTGAAGATAGTGTTATTGTACTGCATATTGTTTGCGTTGCAACCGCCGCTGCAGTAGAACTTCGCCCAGCAATCCGCACACTCTTCTTTGGAATATATATTTGCTTTTGAGAACATCTTTTTCATTTCGATATTCACGGAGTCATCGAGCACGCTGCCCATCTTCCACTCGTCCATTCCGACAAACTGATGGCACGGATAGATATCGCCCTCCGGAGTTACAGCCACGTATTCGTTGCCGCAGCTGCATCCGCGCAGTCTCTTTATTGCGCACGGACCCTGGTCGAGGTCTATCATAAAGTGGAAGAAGTTGAAGCCTGTTCCGTTCTTCTTTCTCTCAATAAGCAGCTTAGAAAGCTTCTCATATTCCTCTGCGATTGCCGGAAGGGCTTTTTCCGTCAGAGCATACGGGAGCTCCGGGTCGGTCACGACCGGCTCAACGGAAATCTGGTCGAAGCCGAGCTCGTTGAGATGCATAACATCATCGGCGAAATCGAGGTTATATTTTGTAAACGTGCCGCGGACATAGTATTCCTTATCCCCTCTCGCCTCGACGAGCTTTTGGTACTTTGGAACGATTATGTCATAGCTGCCCTTCTTGTTGACTGTCGGGCGCAGGCGGTCGTTTACTTCTTTTCTTCCGTCAAGCGAAAGAACGACGTTTGACATCTCACGGTTTATAAAATCAATGCTGTCGTCATCAAGCAGAACACCATTCGTAGTTATGGTGAAGCGGAAGTTCTTATTATGCTCCTTTTCAACAGACCTTGCATACTCGACTACCTGCTTCACAACGTCAAAATTCATCAGCGGCTCGCCGCCGAAGAAGTCAAGCTCTAAGTTATGCCTGTTGGCGGAGTGCTTGATAAGGAAATCTATAGCCGCCTTGCCGACTTCAAAAGGCATGAGCTTTCTGCCGTGACCGAAATCGCCCTGCGCGGCAAAGCAATACTCGCAGCGGAGATTGCAGTCATGCGCTATATTTAGGCACATCGACTTTATCGGCGCTTCGGTGAGCATATCCGCAAAGGGTCTGTAGGTGTCCTCGGAGAAAAGCGAATCATCGTCGCACAGAGCCTTGAGCTCGGCATAGGTATCGATGATATCCTGCCTGTCAAAGCCTTCGTTTTCAAGAGTAACGATAACTTCGTCGGGGCACTCGCCCGTAAGCTTTTCCGTAAAGAAATCGAGGATTCTGTATGCGAGCTCATCCACAATGTGAACGGCTCCGCTGTTCGTATCAATGACTATATAATAGCCGTTGAGAAAATATTTATGTATCATATATGCCGGGTCTCCCCGCTTTCGCTCCTTTTAGCCGCGGTTTTTCGCAGCAAAATGTTTTAGACAGAATTTTAGGGACAGGCGCAAAGCCTGCCCCTAATTTACGTTCAAATCAAATTACTTCTCGCACTTCTGGTTAGCGACGGTGCAGGAAGTCTTGCAAGCTGACTGGCAGGAAGCCTGGCACTCGCCGCAGCCGCCCTTAGCAGCGCTCTCCTTGAGATTCGAAGCGTTGATGGTCTTGATGTGTTTCATGATATACACCTCCACAATTTTCTGTAATAATTATAGCATAACGGCACGGGTATTTCAAGTGCAATTATTTTGTGCCGAAGATTCTGTCGCCCGCGTCGCCGAGACCGGGAACGATATAGCCGTGATCGTTGAGCTTCTCGTCCTTTGCGGCGGCAAAGATATCAACGTCGGGATGAGCTTTGCTCAGAGCTTCAAGTCCCTCGGGAGCCGCAATAATGCACATGAACTTTATCGATCTGGGGTTTCTCTTCTTTATCTGAGAAATGGCGTCTATAGCCGAGCCGCCGGTAGCAAGCATGGGATCGAGAACGATAACATCGCGCTCGCCGATATCGCTGGGCAGCTTGCAGTAATACTCAACAGGCTGCAGAGTTTCGGGGTCGCGGTAAAGGCCGATGTGACCGACTCTGGCGGAGGGAACAAGGGTCAGAACGCCGTCAACCATGCCGAGTCCAGCTCTGAGAATCGGAACAAAGGCGAGCTTCTTGCCCGCAAGAGCCTTAGTGGTCATTCCGGAAACTGGAGTCTCAATTTCAACATCCTTGAGCGGAAGATCTCTTGTTGCCTCATAGCACATGAGCATCGCTATCTCGCCTACGAGAGTGCGGAACTCTTTGGAAGCGGTGTGCTTGTCTCTGAGGATGGACAGCTTATGCTGGATAAGCGGGTGATTTGTTATTGTTATGTTTGCCATGTTTTGAACTCCTTTGGATATTATAAAATTAAAAATTTTGACTGCTTTATTTCGAGAACTTTTCGTCCTCTATCGCCATGACCTGATCTATTCTTCTCTGATGTCTCTCCTCGCCGCTGAAGGGCGTATCGACAAAGAGATCGACCATATCGAGGGCAAGACCCGCGCCGATAACTCTGCTGCCGAGGCAAAGAACGTTAGCGTTATTATGAAGTCTTGTCATGCGTGCGGAAAAAGTATCTGCGCAGTTTGCGGCTCTGATGCCCCTGACCTTGTTGGCGGCCATCGAGATACCTACGCCTGTGCCGCAGCAGAAAATGCCGAGGCGGCACTCGCCCGA
>ULOI01061969.1_pt1 | contig 11685 bp, 13 predicted proteins | sample 1952231 | NCBI WGS metagenome assembly ULOI01 (sample SAMEA4835593, study PRJEB28245) | human gut metagenome | biome: gut microbiome; material: fecal sample | place: Denmark | collected 2008
TTATAGAAAGGTGGTGATGTTGATTGGAATTAGCAGATTTATTAAACGATTTAACTTTAGATACTGTTGTTAACATAGAATTTAATAGAGAGATTATAGACAGTTTTTCTGTTAAAGATATTTATACAAGAAAAAAAATAAACTACTTAAGAAGATATAATAGACCTATTAAATCCGTTTATTTTAATAATGAAAAAAATGTTACAGTAGAGATAAAAAAAAGACAAATCGAGTTTGAAAAAAAAGAATTAATTTGTTATAAAGACGGCAGTTTTACACTTGATAATAAGCCATTTGAAAATATTGTCGAATTAACAAATTATTTAAGTTGGAACTAATTAACAAAAATACTATTCATTTTACAAATAATATATCACGCAAAAAAAAAAAGGTTATTAAATAACCTTTTTTTTGTAGGAGTAGTTATGAATTATGATAATGAATTTAGTAGAGATGTGAAGCGTGTTAATGCTTATTTAGCACGTTTATATAAGCAAATCGGTACTAACAATCCGGGCTGGGCGGCTTCCGCACTTTTAAATAAATTATCTAAAGGAAATCTTGATTTAATAACAGAGAAAGGCTTTGTTAAATATAACAAAAATTTATCTGAGGTTGAAAAAAAAGCAATTAAAAAAGCCAGCAGCAGTTTTTTAGAAAGTAAAACAAAAACTGTAAAAGGAGTAAAAGAAGCACAGGAGAATATTAAGAAAAAATTGGAAATTAGTATTAATATTAGTTCTAAGGAAGCCAGTGATTTATATGATTTCTTTGAACGAAAAGATTATGATAGTGAATTTATATACGAGTTATATAAAATTGCTTCTTATGTTAAGCGTAACAATGATACTTTAGATACATATATTGAACGTGCTAAAGAATATATAGAAATTGGTAATGATGTTAATATTATTAATTTATTATCTGAAATATGGGGTAATAGCTAATGAGATATTACACTGAATATAATAGTACTTATGATGATGATGTTGATACAATATATACTTTCGATATTGAAACAAGTTCTATATTGTTTCTTAATGGAGAAACTATTAGCAGTGATAAATATGAGGATTTGACGGATAGAGATAAAGACGAATGTATTAAAATCGGATTTATGTATATTTGGATGTTAGGTATAAATGAACACATTTTTTATGGTAGAACGTGGGAAGAATTAAGTATTTTTTTCGGGATGCTTAATAAACGGAAAAAACATATATTTGTACATAATGTATCGTTCGAATTTCAATTTTTAAGCGGGCATTTTAAGATGAATAATGTTTTTGCTAGAAAAGAACGAAAGGTTATTAAATGCGAAATAGAAGAATATAATATAATCTTTCGTTGCACATATTATATGACAAATGTAGCTTTAAGTAAACTAACAGAAGTTTATAACCTACCTGTAAGTAAGAAAATAGGTGACTTAGATTATTCTTTAGTTAGACATAGTAAGACAGCTTTATCTTCTAAAGAGTTATCTTATTGTGAATATGATTGTTTAGTTATATATTATTATATTAAGCAAGAGTTATCTTCGTATAAAAAATTCGACAAAATTCCTAATACATTAACAGGTCGTGTAAGAAAAGAGTTGCAAGCTAGAGTGCTAAAAGATTATAATTATAGGTCTAAGGTGCAAAAAAGTATTAATACAGACCCACACATATATAATTTACTAATAGATTGCTTTGCTGGAGGATACACCCACGCAAATTGGCTATATGTAAATGAAGTTATTAAAAATGTTACTAGCTGGGATTTTACTTCGTCATATCCTTATGTAATGTTAGTCGAGAAATACCCAAGTGCAGCATTTAAAAAATGCAATATTAGAAATATAAAAAGTATTTTATTTGATGACTTTGCATATATTATTAATATAGAATTTAAGAATATTAAAAGTAATTATTTTAATAATATTATTTCTAAATCTAAAGCTTATTATATAGAAAATGGTGTATATGACAATGGTAAAATCGTAAGTGCAAGTATACTAAAAATAGTAATAAATGAGATAGATTTAAAAATTATACAGGAATTTTATACATTTGATAATTATAATATATTAGAGATTTATTACGCTAACAAATCTTACTTACCTTATAAGTTGTTAGATTTTATTTTGGATAAATACTATAACAAAACAGCTTATAAGAATGTAGCTGGTAAAGAATATTTATACAGCATTGAAAAAAGTAAATTTAATTCTTTATATGGAATGAGTGTAACAAACACGATAAAAGACGAATGCGTATTTAGTGAATATAAGAACTGGACAACAAAAAAATTAAACAATTCTGATATATTGGAAAAATTAAACACAGAGCATAAAAAAGGTTTTTTAAGCTTCGCATATGGTGTTTGGGTAACTTCTTACGCTAGATATAATCTTCTATCTAATGTTAAAATGTTAGATGAATATGTAATATATTGTGATACAGATAGTATAAAACTTGTTGAAGGGTATGATATAAATGTTATACATAATTATAATAAAACAGTAGATGATAAAATATCCCTTGTGGCTAATTTTTATGACATTGACATTAAACGCTTCACGCCAATTGATTGTGATGGAATAGCCCATAAAATTGGATTATTTGATAATGATGGCGAATATTTATATTTTAAGACTTTAGGAGCAAAAAAATATTGCTACATAGACAAAGCTAAGAAAGAACTGCACATAACAGTAGCTGGAGTACCAAAAAAAGGTGTATCTGCTTTAAAAAATAATATTGATAATTTTAAAGATGATTTATTTTTTAAAGCTAGCGAAACTGGAAAAAAACAAATCTATTACAATGACGAACAGCCTACAGTTAAAGTTGTAGACTACTTAGGCAATGTGGATATTGTGAATGAAAAAAAAGGTATTTGCTTAATGCCGTGTTCTTACACTTTATCTAAAAGCTTAGTATATGCCCCCAAGCTGCGTGACATTAGTAGCGAACGAAAAAAATATAAGGAGTAATTATGGTTAATGATACACTGCATTATAATATAGATAATATTCTAAATAAAAATACACTTTTTAATTTAATATTTGGTGAAAAAAGTGGTGGCAAATCATATCAAGCGAAAACGAAATTACTAATTAAAAATTATTTAGTAACTGGTAAACGCTTTATACTGCTAAGACGTTGGCGAGATGAAATAAAAAATCTAAATGTCGAGAAATATTTTAGCGATATAGATATACAATCTTTAACACTAAATCGGTATGATAGTATTTCTTGTTATCGTGGAGAGATATTTTTTTCTAAATACGACACAGAAAAATGTAAGTGTGTGCGTGGAGAAAAAATAGGTTATGCTATAGCTTTATCCCAAGAACAAAATTTTAGTTCTGTATCTTTTTTAGACGTGAATGTGATTTTATTTGAGGAATTTATGTCACGAACAAATTATTTAGCGAATGAGTGCGATAAACTGATGATTTTTTATGATACAGTCGATAGAAAACGAGGTGTTTGTAAATTATGGCTATTAGGTAATACAATTTCTCGCTCTTGTCCTTATATAACTAAGTGGTCTTTATTAAACACTATTAGTACTATGGACAAAGGGTCTATTGTAGAAGTTCCAATTAATAAGGATTTAAAATTATCTATAGAATACTGTATGCCTACTGGACAAAAAGTCTACGCTGTCGGTGATAGCTCAAAAATGATAGGAGGTGGGGACTGGCTTTCCACCCCGCAGCCTACATTGTCGTTTAGTTATAAGAATGCTTATATAAAAAAAATACTAACAATAGTTATAGAAATGAAAACATTTAAGTATTTGGCACGTTTATTTTATAATAAAAATGATAGAATTTTCTTTTGGTTAATAGTACCTAAAAGAAATGACATAAAAAAAAATACTATAGTTGTGTCCGACACTGTTAGTTATGGCAATAGATTATTATATACTAATATTTATAACGTAAATATTACAGATAAAATATTAAATATAATTAATGCCACTTTTATAGAAAAAAATATTTTTTACAGTGACGATATAACAGGAACAGAATTCAAAAATGTTATAAATTTTCAGATAAGGAGATAATTATATATGAGAAATAGCATATTAATATTAGCTAAAAATATTAAGTTAGACAGAGAGCATAAAAATGTCCTTAGATATGGACAAAGTGAAATGTTAGAATTATTACAGAGTACAGAGCATTATGTAACAAGTTCTAACAATTTTTCTTTTATACGAAATATTAATAAAATTAGAACAAATTTTAATTACAATGTTTGTTTAAGTTCTAATTATGTAGCATTTTCTAATCCAGATTATGCGAATATGTATTTTTTTGCTTGGATAGATAAAGTTAATTATATATCCAACTCTTGTACAGAACTAGAGATAACAATAGATGTGTTCTCGTCGTGGTGGGATTTTATTACGTTACAAGAATGCTATGTTATAAGAGAACACCCCGAAAATGATGCTTATGGTGCTAATAATTTACCTGAAAGTATCTCCGTAGATGATTATATTGCACAAAGTAGTTACACTTTATCTGCGGAAGCGAACAGAATTTGCTTCTTATTTTCCGAAGCTCGTAAATCTGACAGTACTGTAGAAAATCCACACTATGTAAGTCCGTGGGAAGCTTATAACGAAATTGGGGGTATACCTTTTATAAAAGGTATACCAGTAACGCTGTGGAGAGTTACTGCAAGCGTTACAGATGTAGGAGTACTAATGCGATATTTTAATGATTATGTCGTAGAGGGTAAAGCTAATGATTTAGTAGGAGTATTTTTTTATAATGATGATAAAGATAATGAAATAGAAATAAGTAGACCCACGAAAATAGGTAGTTATACACCTAAATACTCTAAAACTCTACAATACCCTTATGTTAAATTAGCATTTAGTAATAATGCTGGCTCGTACAATGAATTAAAATTCGAAAATTTTAATAATAATGCAGCAGTTTTTAAAAAAGTAAGTATTAATAATTATAAGGGGCAGTGCATATGCTATCCGTCGGGTTACAAGAATATAGAAGTAAATACAGACTATGGACTAATAATAGACAATTACCCCACAATTCCTATGACAGTAGATAGCTTTGCTACTTATCTCGCGCAAAATTCTACAACAGTAGCTCTTAATTCTTTTGCAAGTATAGCTGGAACGCTAACAAGTGTTGCGACTGGTAATCCTATATCTGCGATTGCTGGTGCTGGTGGATTAATAAACTCTCTAGGAAATTTATTATCTGCAAAATCTAAACCAGACAGTGTCGTAGGAGCTTCAAGCGGAAATTTAATTAATATGGCATTAGATAAATTTAATTATTTAATAGAAATAGACACTTGTAAAGAAGATGTTGCTATAATGGTAGATAATTACTTTAATTTCTACGGATATTTAGTTAATACAATAAAGACTCCAAACATAGACAGCCAGGCACATAATTATGTCCAAATTGCTAATAATTCTACAGCTGTGTACGGAGAAAATGTTCCCGACAGCGCTTTAGTAGAAATTAATAATTGCTTTATTAGAGGTCTAACTTTTTGGAACAGTCACAATAACATTGGAAAATATTAATAAAAAAAGGGCTAGTTATCTAGCCCTTTTTATTAATATTTAAAATGCAAATGCACTTGTAACATAATTAAATATAAAATTAACTCTAGTTATTTTTTTATTTCCCCACCCAGACGCATTAACAGGTGAATATGCTATATATAGTGCTGAATTCTCTATTTTTCCTTGACAAATTTCTTTATGAAAATTTCCGTCACTGTCTAACAACACTGCTGTAACTGGAAATGTTATAAAAGGGTTACTAATAAAGTCACAGCTAAAATCTCCAAATTTTACAAAGTTATTGTCATTTTCCTGTATATTAGTTCCGTCGCAGTCAATCTCTAACTGTACACTTCGCATATTGTTTTCTGTCCAGTAAATTCCCTTACAATATGCTGTACCACCAACGCTAGAAGTTAAGAAATCTGTATTAGAACTAAACGCTAAACTATCAGTCGACAAATTTACACTATAATTAATAAGTGCATTTTTTAAATAACTTTTTAAAAAAAATTGTCCTTGCTCGTTGGGGTGAAATCCGTCATTATCGAACAATCTACTATAGCATAATATATTCTCAGAGCCATTTACACCAATGCACTTATCTACAGCATTAACAGAATATTTATAAATAGATATAGTATTAAAAAACTCTGTATTTCGGTATTTAATGGAATTACCAACAAATGCGACTGCAATATTTATATCTGTAAACTTAGACTTAATGGAATTGAGAACATATGGTATATCGTTCGCAAGATTAGATTTTCCAACGTCATTGTATCCTCCGACTATAAATACAGTTGTTGGATAATTAGTATCTACTCTGGAAATATTATCATTAAGTAACGTGTAATAATTAAAACCTAGTCCAGTTGAAAACCCTATTCCATTTGCAGCGAAAACTTGCACTGTATTAAAGTAACTAGCAATATCAAGTTTAAAATCATCTGTCCAAGGCTTATTACGTCCACCACTTGAAGTGTCACCAGTTGTATAACTGTCGCCTAAAATGATTAAATTTCTGTTGTTCATTTGCATTAATTTTTCAATCAAATCTCGCCCCTCTTTATCTTTTATTAATAAGTTTTTGTTTTCATATTCTAGTACACTAACATAGCTCATTTTTTACACCTCTTTTTTATTTATTGTAATTGTTTCGGTATCACTTGCGTAATTAATCACCAGTAGCTCTTTATTAATATTTACAATATGCTCTCTTGCAGCACTATCTTTTATATTAATTTCCTGTCCATTTAAGTTAAATTTAGATACATCCATTTTATCTATCCTTTCCTATTATCATAGTATCATTTTTATAGGTATGCAAACAACTTGTAGATGTTAATAATGTAGAATTCTTTATAATAAGTTTTTCCTCATTTTCTACATAATTAGTATCTAGTAGAAATTTGTTAATATTACTGTTTAACCAGCTTTTTATATAATTATTTGCTTCTTTTTTTATTGTGTCAATGTCTTGTGCGTTTTTTTTAGATTGTTCGTAAACTTGCGATATAAGCTGGTAATATGTAATACTATCGAAATCATTTTCTATAAAAGGAAAATTAAACATATAAATATATCACCCCCTTTATACAAGACCATAAAATAAGCAATCTAAATCTTTATATAGCAATGTAAAAACACTTTTATATTCCTGTTGTATCTTAATAATACTATCTAACTTATTAGATGTATTTACAGCATTTTCTTTATTAGTATTAGTTTTATTATAATAACTATCTTTATTATTAGAATAATTTCTACTATTATTAGAAAGTGTCAAATTACTATTATTTAAAGTTGCATTTTGTGTTGTTTTAGAGTTGTTCATCACATTTGTTGTATTAGTATTTTCGTTTATAACTTCTTCATATTCTGTTAAGTAACTGTCATCTTTAATATCTGTAATTAAATTTTGTGGTGTGTCAGAAAATTTTCTAGTATTTGTAGTATTATTTGTATTACTTTCATTTCTAACATCATTATTCTCTGTATTTGCTAATGTCTGTTGTGCTCCTTTAACACTAGAGTTTAAATTCTCATTAGTGAAATTTTTTTCAGCACTATTATCTTCGTAATGTTCATTGGATGTGTACTGTCGCTCTGTTGTGCCATTATCAAACACATTAAAATAAATATTATTAAATAACAAATTATATTTTGGTAACACTTCTAATAATTTATTTTCTAACATTATCCTAAATAATTCAGCTGTTTGGTAGTTAATTCTTCTCGTTAAATAATGGTTTAGTAACATTTTCTCAAAAGTTTCTTTATCAATGTTCTGTAAATCATACTCAAAATTAAAAAAATATTTTCTTCCAAATTTCCACAAATCATTTGTACGAGTGCCCTCGGGTGCCATACTTTTCATTAAACTAAATAAAGTAGGTGGTTCATCAATGTAAGAAAAATAATCAATGTAGCAATTATATAACATATATTACTCCTTTTCTAAATCAGCATACTCAAAACATATGTGTATATTATCGAATTTTTGTTTTAATTCAGTAACCCATAGTTCTCTTGTAACTAGGTAACTTTCTCTCGTTAGTAATGCGCCACCTTGACTGTATCGGATTTCATCTGTCAACAATCTTTCTTTTTTTGTACTTGTTATAGAATTCATACCTATTAATCGCAAGAACTCCGCCCATAATCTATCGTAATAATCATACAACTTATCAGATACATAAGGGGAGGGTGCTAAAATAGTTGTAATATCGTCAATTGCAAAATCGTCATACGTTAATACTAGGTTTTCGTATGTATCCACGTCATTAATTACATTTTTAACAGTTTGTACATTCTCACTGGAAGTTTTAAAGAAGCGAGGAGTTTTTTGCTGCGAAATATTTATATCCATAGTCCGAGAAGCTATTGACATTCTTTGTGCTAGTATTTCTATGTCGGGCGCTATACTAATCTTAGATGTATTATCCCACAATATAACATACTCGTTTTTTCGCAAGATACGAGATACATACCCGTTAGCACTATAACACTGTATTGTTGTAGGATTATTATAGCAATCCAATTTTCCAACTAATGTGTAAGGTAACATTAAAAACCCAAGAACATCATCAATAAAACAAGCTATAGAACCATTAGCTAATAAGATTTTATTAACATATGTTATATCAACAGAATCAGGAATACCATAATATCGTATTCTATTCTCAGCTATAAGAAACATCTGTCGTCTAATACTCGCTAAAGTTGTTAGGTTTGTTAATTGGGAATTCATTTTTTTTATTTTTCGGTTCATATTAATATCTCCTTAATCAAGGGGGGTGTGAACCCCCTTATAATTAAACAACTGTAACAGATGCTGTTGCGGATTTAGTGCTGTCAAAAACAGAGGTTGCCATTATTTCTATTTGCGGAACTTCTTTCTCACTTGTGTTATAGTCTGTACTTATTTTTAAAGTTCCGTCCGCCGTAATAATAGCTTTGCCATTCTGTCCGCCTTTTATAATAGACCACACTACAGCCTTATTACAAAATCCAGTAGTTTTGACAACTGCATTAAACTTATTAGATAAGCCAGCCGCAAGTGTTATTGTAGTCGGAGATACAGTTATACTTGTAACACCTACTGTGACACCAGCAGTAAAAACTGCGCAATTTTCGAAAGGTGATGTTGACTTAATTCCCCAAGTATGCAAAAAGTGATTATTACGAAGTGTAACAGGGTTATAGAATTCTGTCATTTTATATGGGCTATTAGCGTCTAATGAATAGTTATAATTCATAAACCATTCCTTAGATATTATAACAGCAGGTATATTTTTTAAAGATATTAATTCATCTTCTGTAAATGCTGTATAATCATTACCTAATAACATTAATAATCTTTCGTTATCGTGGTTTCCAAAATCATCACACAATACAGCTCTAGTCTTTAAGTCTGCTTCATCTCTAAAGAAAGATGTTGCTAATACTTCTGTACTCATATCAGCCTCAAATTCAGTATTTAATAAAAAAATCTGGTCGTTGAAATTTGTTGCCCTGCGGACACCAGCGGGGTTAAAATTAGGACTTCTAAACGTCATTTTATTGCTAACACTCTTCATAAAGCTTACACGCTCTCTTGCTGTTTTCGTGTCATAATCTTTAATTTCGAAAGCTGGCACAGTGCCGTCAAGAATTCTTCTACACAACATATACTTATTAATTAGATAATCGTCGTACGTTTTACTTTCGTACAGCATAGAAATACAATTTTCTACATAATCAAAGAGTGCCCCCTCTGTATCAAATGCCATAGCTAATTGTTCATCAGACGTTGACACCTCATAAAATTTCTGATAATTAACACTATGTATATAATTAAGTACATTTGGTACTGCATTTTCTAAAAATCTAGTATTATTATCTACATTTTCGTTGTAGTCATACACATTGCATAAGTCGTTTATTAACTCTCTTACACTCTGCCCTCTTGTTAAGGTACCTCTTTCAGCGAAATCCCAAGGATTATCCCAGTAATTACGCTTAATCATTGTCAAACCGATTAAATTAACTGTATTTATAAAAGCGTTTCTATAACGCTCATTATCACTAATTAATTTGCCATATGGTTTTATACTTTGCCCCTGTACTGGTAAATCTAATTCAGCAGAAAGAACAGGATTAGAATTAATAATATAACTAAGCAATTCAGCATCGTTACTAATATTTAATTTATCTTTTTTAATAGCCATATATATTATATCTCCTTTACATCAACAATCACAGAATTATCATCAATATCTCTGTCTGTAAGTTCAGTATCTTCAATTTCTTCACTGTCTAGAAAACGTCTTTTATATCGTTCCCTCATTTCTATATACTTTTCTTTATACTTTATATTGTCGCCACTTTCTAAGTCACTGAAACTATCAGTCAAATCTTCTAAAAGTGTAACTTTTATATCCTCGTCAATGTCATAATCATTAACTTTCTCTTTAAATTCTTCTAATGTTAGCTTCATTACTCTTTGCTCCTTTCATTAACAATATCCTGTGCGATATTATAATCTTCTTCGCTGTAGCCCTCAGCGATAAATGCATCTAATCTAGTTTCTCTACCATTCCCAAAATCACCAGCTTCTATTCTGTCGGCAAGTGTGCTATAATCAGCTGCATTTTTAGAATTTCTATTATTAACAATATCCTGTGCAATATTATAGTCATCTTCGCTGTAGCCCTCAGCGATAAATGTCTCTAATCTAGTTTCTCTACCATTCCCAAAATCACCAGCTTCTATTCTGTCGGCAAGTGCATTATAGTCCACTGTAGTAGATGTATTATTATCACTAGATAAAAACTCATTAAAATAATAGTCGTCTACTTCATACAGTCTATTTATTTCTATAATATTCAATATTTTTTCACTATAATTGGGGTCTGTTGCATAACCGCAATTATAAAGTTCTAAAGACTGCTCACTATATGTGTCAGCATTTCTTACATTTGTGTATCTTTCAGAGTCAAGTAAGTTAAAATATCCCACAACGGCTTCTGCAATATCTTTATATACAACGAAGCTGTCAGTCACTATTTTCTTAACACCATCAATATACTCTGTTGTAACTAAACTCACACCATCGCCTTTAATTCCAAATAAAGTTTTAGCCGTTAAATTCCAGCCACTTTCTAAAGCCGCCTGCGCTATTATAACAGACGGAAGTATTTTATTATCTAAGTGCTGTTTTTTTGATGTTAATACATATGGCATTATGCCGTTAATAAAATCATCTTTCTTGGAATTTCCTGTATTACTAATAAACATATTATTCTCCTTTATTTATATCTAATTTTTCTCTAATAATGGATGGAACCTTAACACCGCAGCAGCTTACATTCTCCATTATGCTTACACAACTTTCAATACAGAAATAAACTATTGTGTAATTAAAAATATATCCGCTACCATTTATATAACTATCAATGTAAAAGGCAACTGCTAATAATAAAAATATACTAATCTTGCTTATAAAGCCTTTTTTAATGGCTTTAGAAGAAAGATAACCAGTATCACTTTTATCACTGTTACCATATAAACTTTTTAAAAGTCCACTGAAAAAATCTAAAATAATTAAACATATTAAAAATTTTACATTTAATGGCAAAGATACTATAAAAC
>ULOI01037061.1_pt1 | contig 11653 bp, 16 predicted proteins | sample 1952231 | NCBI WGS metagenome assembly ULOI01 (sample SAMEA4835593, study PRJEB28245) | human gut metagenome | biome: gut microbiome; material: fecal sample | place: Denmark | collected 2008
CACCGTATAAAAACCGCACGCGTATCCGCCAGAAGTTGAAAATAACCGGTTCGGAAGAAAAATTGTACGAACATTTAGCCTTATGGGGATAACGCTTTGATAACTAACTGATCTTAACGAAAGAAGAAGAATATGTTGTCCTGCATCTTTCTTTTAACTTCTTGATAATCAAACATACCTTGTCCTGTATAAAAATACAGAAAACTTTGGCTGTATGCGGATAGAATTGTTCTTTTGCCATCGAATTTTAAAACAAAAATGTATGTGTAAGATGAGAGGATTAGTTATTGCGGCATTAGTCGGATTCATGGCCACTTCTATTTATGCTCAAATCCAAATAACACCTGAAGTTGGTACGAGCATCTATAAAGAAGGAAACTCAAAAGAGAAAGCTACAATTTCTCCGCGGATAGGCGTTGGAGTTGATTATTTCTTCAATCAACAAAAAAGCGGGTGGGGATTAATGTCCGGTCTGTATTTCTATCAAAAAAAGGATGATTATACATTGGTGTGGAGCACCTATCAGAATGAGAAAGGAGACAGATTTGATTTTCCAACGGGTTTATACGATGAGTTGAAACCGACGGATGAGATGACATTAAAGAAAGTAACCTCCGATGATACCTATACACGCCGCGACTATTTACAACTCCCCGTAATGGTTAAATACAAGTGGCAGCTCAACGATACGTATGCCATCTCGGCGGCAGTGGGCGGTTACGTGGCTTTGGGTATAAGTGGTAAACATCAAATTGATGAATATAGTTTCTCGGTCGACGAAAAGAAACAGGATTATCAACGCATTCAATACGACTCGCCGTATGAACTGTGGATGTATGACCGTTTTGACGCCGGGCTTAGTTCTCGTCTTTCGGTCCATGCCAAGAATTTGTCGATCAACCTCAACTACGAGATGAATCTGTATCACCGCAATCAGAATGTCCACGAGAATCTGATTTCTCTCACAGCCGGTTATACATTTTAAAGATTGATAAAGAATAAGGTATCTCGTTTGCTGATACCTTATTCTAAATTCTTATATTCTCGTTTGCCCGGTGCCATTGAAAGTTGAATAACCACTAAGTAAGCGAAGGCGGTCTTCGCCCTATTGCGAACGATGCCTTCGCTTAGTTGCGATTGATGCCTTCGCTTAGTAGCGAACGATGTCTTCGCTTAATTGCGAACGGTGTTTTCGCTTAATTGCGCTATAGGTTGACGCAACACTGCGTCTCCTTATAAAAATGCTAATTGCTTCTCTTTCTTCCAAAACTCTTATTTCTTTCTCTGCCATAAATCCTTATTCGAACCACATCGGCGACACTACGGAATATTCCATCCGGAAGCGACTAATTTTGGAAATTTATTTTTAATTTTGCCTATTCAAAAAAGAAAGCAACGTGCATTTCTTTCTAACTAAAATAAAAACTGAATGATTGAACGAATTTATATTCTTGAGACGGTTGATCCGGTCATATTTTATGGTGTGAATAACAGCAATATGCAGCTCATCAAGACGCTGTTTCCCAAACTTCGGATTGTGGCCAGAGGCAACGTGATGAAAGTAATTGGCGATGAAGAGGAATCGGAACTGTTTTTAAAGAAGATTCGTGAAATTGAAAAGTACTGCGAAGAATTCAACTCGCTGAGCGAGGAAGTCATCATCGACATTATTAAGGGAAAAGGACCGACCGTGGTCAAACAGGAAAATCTGATTATCCACGGGATGAATGGCAAACCCATTACCGCGCGGACCGAAAACCAGCAACTGCTGGTCAAGGCTTTTGAGGAAAACGACCTGGTCTTTGCGACGGGTCCTGCCGGATCGGGAAAAACCTTTGTGGCCATTGCCCTTGCCGTGAAAGCCCTGAAGAATAAGGAAGTGCGCAAGATCATCCTGAGCCGTCCGGCGGTGGAAGCGGGTGAGAAGCTGGGATTCCTGCCAGGAGAGATGAAAGACAAACTCGATCCGTACTTGCAACCGCTCTACGATGCCTTGCAAGATATGATTCCGGCTGTCAAGCTGAAGGAATATATGGAAAACAATGTCATCCAGATAGCCCCTTTGGCCTTTATGCGTGGGCGAACCCTCAATGATGCCGTCATTATCCTGGACGAAGCCCAGAACACGACCACCCATCAGATCAAGATGTTTCTGACACGTCTCGGCATGAATGCCAAGATGATTGTGACGGGCGATATGACACAGATCGATTTGCCGGCCTCGGTTACTTCCGGATTGAAGGAAGCGATGGGCGTGTTGAAGAATGTGCCGGGCATCGGACGGGTAGAATTCAACAAGAAAGATATTGTACGGCATAAGCTGGTACAGCGTATTGTGGAGGCTTACGACAAGTTTGACAAGAGTAAGCTTCGTGCCGCAAAAAAGGATACAAGTCATACAGAAAATAAAATAGATTAAGTTATGAAAACAGCTTTAGTAAAAACAGATTTTCACTTTCCGGGTCAGAAGAGTGTTTATCATGGTAAAGTACGTGATGTGTACAGTGTAGGTGACGATTTACTGGTCATGGTAGCTACCGACCGTATTTCGGCATTCGACGTTATTCTGCCTGAAGGTATTCCGTTCAAGGGACAGATGTTGAACCAGATTGCTGCCAAGTTCCTGGATGCAACAACGGATATTTGCCCGAACTGGAAGTTGGCTACTCCCGATCCGATGGTAACAGTCGGTGTACGTTGCGAAGGATTCCCGGTAGAAATGATTGTCCGTGGTTATTTGTGCGGAAGCGCCTGGCGTGCTTACAAGAGTGGTGTGCGTGAAATCTGCGGCGTAAAGCTTCCGGAAGGCATGCGCGAGAACCAGCGTTTCCCGGAACCGATCATTACCCCGACTACCAAAGCTGAAATCGGAGAACACGATCAGGATATCTCGAAGGAAGAAATTCTGGCCCGTGGTTTGGCTACACCGGAAGAATATGCTTTGTTGGAAAAATATACTTTGGCTTTATTCAAGAGAGGTAGTGAGATCGCTGAAAAACGCGGCTTGATTCTGGTTGATACCAAATACGAATTCGGTAAGCACAACGGTGAAATCTATCTGATGGACGAAATCCATACACCAGACTCTTCTCGTTACTTCTACCTGGAAGGATACGAAGACCGCTTTGCCAAAGGCGAACCGCAGAAGCAGCTGTCAAAAGAATTCGTTCGTGAATGGTTGATGGATAACGGATTCCAGGGCAAGGCAGGACAGACAGTTCCGGAAATGACTCCTGAAATTGTAGAAGGCATCAGCAATCGTTACATTGAGTTGTATGAACACATTACCGGTGAAACTTTCGTGAAGGAAGATACCGATAACCTGGCTCAGCGTATCGAAAAGAATGTAACTGAATATTTGAACAAACGATAAGAAAATGACGATATGACACAGTACGGTTCGGAAAAGATTTTACCCTACAATCAGGATGAACATAAAGGAGTACAGGTCAGACGTATGTTTGACGCGATCGCCGGAAAATATGATTTGCTGAACCATACATTGTCATTCGGTTTTGATAAAGGGTGGCGCAGAAAGGGGATTCACTTTCTGCGCCCTTATTCACCGAAGCAGATCTTGGATATTGCGACGGGAACTGGGGATTTGGCTATTGCGATGCAGAAACAACTGCATGCAGAAACAATTATCGGTGCAGATATATCGGAAGGAATGATGGAAGTAGGACGGCAGAAGGTGAAAGAGGCCGGCTTGCAGGATCATGTCTCATTCGAATACCAGGATTGCACCGCATTGACATTTGCTGATAATACATTTGATGCAGTGACGGCTGCCTTCGGTGTACGGAACTTCGAGGATATTGAAAAAGGATTGCGGGAAATGTACCGGGTAACGAAACCCGGAGGGCATCTGATGATTCTCGAACTTTCCACGCCTGAATCATTTCCGATGAAGCAGCTTTATCAGCTTTATTCGAAGGTGGTCATCCCGACGGTCGGTCGGTTTGTCTCGAAGGAAAAGGCTGCATACGATTATTTACCAGCGTCAATACAAGTAGTTCCGCAAGGTAAGGTAATGACTGATTTGTTAACCAGAGTCGGATACAAAGAGGCGAAAGCGCGTACTTTAACTTTCGGAATATGTTCGTTATACACAGGAACTAAATAATAATAGATTAGTTATGCAGAAGTATGGTTTGATAGGATATCCGTTGGGACATTCTTTTTCCTGCAACTACTTTAACCAGAAGTTTGAATCGGAGAAAATCGATGCCCGATACCTTAATTTCGAAATTCCGACGATTAAGGACTTTAAAGAAGTACTGAAAGAAAATCCGGAACTGAACGGTCTGAATGTGACAATACCTTATAAAGAACAAGTAATACCGTATTTGGATGATCTGGATGAAGACGCCCGTCTGATAGGCGCCGTAAACGTGATCAAGTTTACGAAAGGTCTTTTTGGAAAGACCAAACTGGTGGGTTATAATTCGGATATTATTGGTTTCAAGCAGTCTATTGAACCACTGCTGACAGAAAAGCACACGAAAGCCTTGATTTTGGGAACAGGAGGTGCTTCCAAAGCTGTAGCTCAGGGATTGAAGCAATTGGGCGTTGGCTCTACTTTCGTTTCTCGCACCAAGAAGGAATATTGCATTACGTATGAAGAGATTACTCCGGAAGTCATGGAGCAGTATAAGGTTATTGTCAATACAACTCCGTTAGGCATGTTTCCGAATGTAGATGCTTGTCCGAATATCCCGTATGAATTACTGACACCGGATCATCTGTTGTATGATTTACTCTATAATCCGGATGAAACCTTGTTCATGCGTAAAGGAAAGGAACAGGGTGCTGTCGTTAAGAATGGTTTGGAAATGCTGCTGCTGCAAGCCTTTGCCGCTTGGGAAATCTGGCAGCGCTGATCAGGAATTCTTTACCCAGGTAATGACGAAATCTTTCTCTACGCGATACTGAAGAACAACGTGCTTGGGCGATTCACTACAAGTATCGAAGGCAATCAGCCAGCCTTGTTTTGCGTAAGAGAAAGGCTGAATATGTAAATGCCGGCAGAAGTCCACTTCCTGCCGGTTTATTATTTTATATAAGGTCTCTTTTGCACACCAGCAGATAAGCAGATGTTCTGTTTCGTGCGCCGGATCAATGAATCGTTCTTCTTCGGCATTGAGAAACCGGCTTCTGACTTTCCGGACGCGCTCTGACCGGTATTCGATATCAATCCCTGCTATGTGGGTGACATCTGTCAGCATGATGGCAACAAAATCTTTGGTGTGCGAAATACTGATCTGCTTCTGTTCCGTTTCAGACAGGAAAGGAGCTCCGTTCGGATGATGATGAATAATGGCTTCGTGTCCGAGCATTTCTTTCAGCAACAAGCGGGTGGCGAGCCATTCCTTCTGGCGCTGTTCCGCTTTAAGCCGACTGAATTCCAGCTGATACCAGGCTTGGTGCTGGAGGAGAGACCACATTTCTTCGGTCGTTTCTTCCATCTTCCAAATGCCAACGGGCGGTACAATTGATAAAACGGACATATCTATTCTTTCCAATTAAAAGTTTCCATCAGGTGCATGACATCCTGAATCAGATATTGGGTAACCGGAGCAATGGAATCGGCTTTCGGTTCGAATGCGTAATACACGGCGCCTCGGAAAAAATGACTGGTGCTGTCTGTCAGATGGAACTGAATAGGTGAGATGCAGTCTCCTTTCAGGAGGAACAGTGAACCATATACCTGTTTCTCCGGATTCTCGAAGACTTTTTCTTGCATATCCTGGATGCGCTGTTGCCTGTCGACCAGCTTATAACTGTCCTGCAGGAATTGTTTAACAGGTTTTCCTTCCTCGTAACTGCAATAAATCGTAGCATGCAGCTCGGGATACATGAGGTTCATCCATCCTTTTCTTTCCTTCAGGGAAGTTGAATCAACCTTCGCTTCTTGGGAACACTCGAAAGAATAGGGCAGGTCCGGCATTTCCAACGGCGTATAAACTGCCTTTTGTGGTTCAATCCGAAAATATCCTCGTGGCTTTGGGCTGTAGTTGGTACAACCGGCCAGCAAAATCAAAGATAAATACAGTCCTGCGGCCGTTACCGCGCTCTTATTTCTCTTCTTCTTTGCCATCTTCTGCCGGATTGATCAGGTTGAATTTTACTTTCAGAATGCGGCGATTGTCCATCTCCAATATTTGGAAACGATAGTTTTTGTATTCAATAACTTCCCGCCGACGTGGAAAGTCTCCTTTGATTTCAAGCAGTAATCCAGCCAAAGTCTCCACTTCTTCAGTGATCTTTTCGAAGTCGGCCGGATCCGTATCAGTAGCCCGGAAGAAATCCGTAAGCTGGATTTTTGCTTCAAAGATATAACTGCCGTCGGCCAGTCGGATGTACTGCTTTTCATCCTCATCATATTCGTCTGAAATTTCACCGACAATTTCTTCCAGAATATCTTCCATAGTTACGATGCCTGAAGTTCCTCCAAACTCATCCACTACGATGGCCATGTGTATTTTGTTGGTCCGGAACTCTTCCAGCAGGTCGTCAATCTTTTTCGTCTCGGGCACAAAGTAGGCCGGTCTGATCAGACTTTGCCACCGGAAGGTTTCAGGCTTTTCCAGATAGGGCAGGAGGTCTTTGATGTACAAGATGCCTTTGATATTGTCTTCCGTTCCGGAATAAACCGGAATACGTGAATAACCACATTTGATAATCGTATCGATGACTTCCTTGAAATTGGCCTTGATATCGAGATCTTCCATGTCCAGGCGTGAAGTCATGATCTCATCGGCAGTCTTGTTATAGAACTTGATGATTTCAGCCAACATCTCTTTTTCTTCCGGAATGGCTTTGGAAGTCAGTTCAAGAGCTTTGCTTAATTCGTCTACTGAAATATCATATTTCTTTTTGCCTAATGATTTGTTGATAGTAGAAGTTGAGTGAACCAGTAATGCTGCCAGAGGTTTACAGAACTTACGGAGAGTCAGCAAGGTAGGAGCAGCCTTATGGATGAAAGACAAGGCATTTTGCTTTGCGTATATTTTAGGCATGATCTCCCCGAATAGCAGCAAGAGAAATGTCAGGACAATTGTTTCCAAGATAAATCCAAGCATGGGTACATTCGAGAAGTCCAGCCATTCATTAATGCCATACGTACATAACATGACAATGGCCACATTGACAAAATTATTGGCTATCAGGATGGTTGCCAACAGATACTCGGATTTGTTGAGTAAATCGAGGATTACGGAATCAGAAGGATGATTTCCTTCTTTGATTCGGTTGATGTCGTTGGGTTCTAAGGAGAAAAAAGCAACTTCGGAGGCCGAAATGAAGCCAGAGGCAAATAAAAGTAATATTGCCAGTGCCAGGGCAATGGCAGGACCTGTTGTCAAATCCTGCACATACACCTGGCGGAATAATTCTGATATATAATCTGAGTCCAAGGAATACAGTTTTAGTTAAACATGATCAAAATGGCAGGTCATCCGCTTCATTTGATTCTGAAAAAGGTGCAGTGGGCGACTGAAGTGTCGTTCCTCCTTGCTGATAACCGGTATTAGGTTGTACGGGTTGAGTCATATTGTTTCCCGTATTGGTACTTGCCTGCGTTGTTGATGAATCGGCAGGACGCGAACCATTGTTGTAAAACTCAATACGATCAGCATGGATTTCGGTTACATAACGCTTGATGCCATTCTGGTCATCATAGTTTCTTGTCCGTATTTTCCCTTCTACGTAAAGACCGGAGCCTTTTTTTACCCATTTTTCAACGAAAGAGACTAAATCTCTTCTTACTACGATATTGTGCCACTCCGTACGTTCAGGAATAACAGTTCCATTAGCTAAGGTGTATCCTCTTTCAGAGGTGGCGAGTGGGAAGCTGGCTATGGCAGCACCGCTGTCGAAGTAACGGACATCCGGATCTTTTCCCACATTTCCGATAAGAATAACTTTGTTTAAAGACATATTGTTACTTTAGATTTAATGAATGTACAAAGAAACACAAATTTGGTTAGTTTGACAAATCTAACGAATGAAAAACACAGTCCTTTCCTTGAAGAAAGTACTACTTCTATTTGGGGATGACGGAGTAAGCCGGCAGCTGTGGTATCACTTGAAATTAGAAGATAGTTTTCCATGAAAATAAATGTATTTTTATTCTTCTGATTTATAAATTCTTACGAAGAATGATAGAAAATATTTCAAAAAAAGTTGGTCAAAAGTTTGGAGGTTCAAAAATAAGTCGTACCTTTGCATCGCAATTGAGAAACAAACAAACACTCAATGAAGGCAAAACGGGGTGTAGCGCAGTCCGGTTAGCGCACCTGCTTTGGGAGCAGGGGGTCCCAGGTTCGAATCCTGGTACCCCGACTTATAAGGCTCAACTATTAATTAGTTGGGCCTTTTCTCTTCCAGGAAAATGACAATGTCGGTACTACTTTCCTTTATATCTGAGATGATGAAATAATCCAATGTCCCTTCCGGAAGAAGGAAACGATAACCGTTGGTTTCCATAACTGATAATGATTTGATTTTATCGAATTTACCCCTCATATTTTTACGTTGATCCAAAAACGCCCGAGAATGAAATAGAGAAAGCGTTAAATCTAAAAAAAGAGTATTATGCAAGCAAATCCAGATGTACATAGTATGGATGCCGTATTGGATAAATTGTATGGCGAAGTCGGATCTCCTGAGCGTGAAGCATTCCGCCAAGAAGCATATTCTTATTGCATAGGGCAACTTATACAGGAAGCCCGCAAACAAGAAAAAATAACCCAAAGTGAGCTGGCTAAAAGGGTAGGAACGAATAAGTCTTATATCTCAAAAATAGAGAATGGCACTGTAGAGCCAGGAGTTAATTTGTTCCTTCGTATTATTAATGCTCTTGGCCTTAAGTTTGACATAGTAAAGCCAATCGTCCAGATGTGATAAAATTTTGATTTTGTCAGGGGTACGAATAAGCCACTATTTTTTGTCTGTCAGTGACCTTTTCGTGGCGTTTATGGTAGCCAAAAGGCAATAAAAAAAGTCCCACAAAATATTGATTTTGTAGGACTTGTCTTTTTGTTGTCGCCTTTTGGCTTTTCTTCTGGTGATCCGCCTGGGGCTCGAACCCAGGACCCCAACATTAAAAGTGTTGTGCTCTACCTGCTGAGCTAGCGAATCAAACCTTTGTGCAATTGTTTCCTGATTGCGAGTGCAAAGATATAGACTATTTTTGAAAGGACCAAATTTTATCGTCAATTTTCTTTGTCTGCATTTGAATATTGTTCTTATCGCATAAGACTTCTCCGGCTTTTTAGGGTTATATGGAAAAATAAAACGGTGTTTTGCCGGGTTGGGAAGGCTTTCCGAAGAAAAGCATTATCTTTGTCTACAGCTAATAAAATGAGAAATAGTATGGAGCAGAAACGAGAATGGAAACCGATAAAAGAGTATAAAGAGATTCTTTTTGAGTTGTATAATGGAATCGCCAAGATCACAATCAATCGGGAGCGGTACCGGAATGCTTTTACGCCGACTACAACGACGGAGATGAGTGATGCGTTGTATATCTGCCGGGAACGCCAGGATATTAATGTGGTTGTCCTGACGGGTGCTGGCGATAAGGCTTTTTGTGCCGGTGGTGATATGCATGTGAAAGGTCGCGGCGGCTATGTCGGAACAGATGGTGTTCCGCGCTTGAATGTGCTGGATGTACAGAAACAGATCCGCTCGCTGCCGAAGCCGGTGATTGCCATGGTAAACGGATATGCCATTGGTGGCGGACATGTCTTGCATGTGGTCTGCGACCTGACGATTGCTTCCGAGAATGCGCGCTTCGGACAAACGGGGCCGCGTGTGGGAAGTTTCGATGCTGGTTTCGGTTCTTCTTATCTGGCTCGTTGCGTCGGACAGAAACGCGCCCGCGAGATCTGGTTCATGTGCCGCCAGTACACAGCCCAGGAAGCCTATGAAATGGGTATGGTGAATAAGGTAGTGCCTCTGGAAAGACTGGAAGATGAAGTGGTGGAATGGGCAGAAACGATGATGCAGCACAGTCCGCTGGCTTTGCGAATGATCAAGGCCGGATTGAATGCCGAGCTGGATGGTCAGGCCGGTATTCAGGAATTGGCCGGCGATGCCACGATGTTGTATTACCTCACGGATGAAGCGCAGGAAGGCGGAAAAGCATTCCTGGAAAAGCGTCGTCCGCGGTTTGAAGATTATCCTAAATTCCCCTGATGCGTTTCCGGTGAAGACTGGAATCAAAAGATACGGGAATTGATTGGAAAACTCCCGGGAATCGCTTTTGAAACCAGTGAGTTTGGAAAGCCGGTCATGATAGGAGAGAAGATTGTATAAACAAGGCGTGCCACAAGCTTATTACAGATGCTGGGGGCACGCCTTTTTCCTATGAGGAGCAATGTTCGCTATTATGCTTTAACAGCTATCACTTCTACTTCTACCAAAGCGTTTTTCGGTAGTGTCTTTACGGCTACAGCCGAGCGGGCTGGAAAATCACCTTCAAACTGAGAAGCATAGATTTCGTTCATTGCGGCAAAATCAGCCATGTCGGCCAGATATACCGTTGTCTTTACCACGTCGTTGATCGAGAAACCGGCTTCTTCCAAGATTGCCTTTACGTTCTGGAATGACTGGATGGTCTGCTCTTTTACACCGCCTTCGGGAAAATTGCCTGTGGCCGGATCCAAGCCGAGTTGACCTGAAGCGAACAACATGTTTCCTACCTGAATAGCCTGATTATACGGACCGATAGCTGCTGGTGCCTTGGTTGTTGCAATTACTTTTTTCATTGTTGTCTATATTTATGATTGTTCATGTTCTGTTTTGTCCATTCGCTGGCGTACGACTTCATATATCAGGATGGATGAAGCCACGGATACATTCAGTGAACCGATCGTTCCGAATTGCGGTATCTTGATCATGGCATCGCAGATGCGGAGATTCTCGTAGGATACACCGGTGTCTTCAGCTCCCATGACGATGGCTGTCGGACCGTCGTAGGCGATATGTGTATAATTCTCGGCTGCTTTTTCGGAAGCCGCATAGACTTTCACTCCGCTCTGTTGCAGGAAACGGATGGCCTGGTTGATGCTTTTCTCCTTGCATACGGGCAATACGTGCAAAGCTCCTGCCGAAGTCTTGATAGCGTCGGCATTGACACTCACACTTCCTTTGGCCGGAATGACGATGGCGTCTACGCCGGCACATTCACACGTACGGGCAATGGCGCCGAAGTTACGGACATCCGTCACGCCGTCGAGCAAGACAATGAAAGGATCGCGGCCCTGTTCGTAGACAAAAGGAACGATATCTTCCAGCTTTTGGTAAGTAACGGCTGATATAAACGCAATTACGCCCTGATGATTCTTACGGGTATAACGATCCAGCCGTTCCTGCGGTACCCGTTGTACCTGAATGGCTGTCCCGTGCAATACGTCAAACAGTTCTTTGGCCAATTCTCCTTGCAGATCTCTTCTGATCAGGATTTTGTCTATTTCCTTGTCTGCTTGTATGGCTTCAATCACGGCACGAATGCCGAATATCATTTCATTCTCTTTCATAAAATAGGATTACGGTTGAAATACTGTCATTCGACATTGCAAACTTACGGAAATTCGGTGGAATAATCTAATAAAAAGAAGGTGTGTCAAAAAGCACACCTTCTTTT
>ULOI01010061.1_pt1 | contig 11602 bp, 7 predicted proteins | sample 1952231 | NCBI WGS metagenome assembly ULOI01 (sample SAMEA4835593, study PRJEB28245) | human gut metagenome | biome: gut microbiome; material: fecal sample | place: Denmark | collected 2008
ACCGAAGTCGCCCGGGATTCAGCCTCGCGGTCAATCAGACTTTCCGGCTTTACATAATGCGTAACGTCGGCAATATGTACACCGACTTCCCAATTCCCGTTATCCAGCTGGCGGGCTGAAAGGGCATCGTCGAAGTCTTTGGCATCCTTGGGGTCAATGGTAAACGTCAGTACATCCCGGAAATCTTCCCGTTTGGCAATTTCTTCCTGAGGAATGGTATCCGGAATCTTATTGGCTGCTTTCTCTACATTCTCCGGATATTTATAAGGTAAGCCGAATTCAGCCAGAATAGCGTGCATTTCGGCATTGTTGCTGCCGGCTTTTCCTAAGATATCAATTACTTCGCCCAGCGGATTCTTGGCATCGTCGGGCCATTCCATGATACGGACTACAGCCTTATCTCCGTTCTTCCCGCCTTTCAGCTTGTCTTTCGGGATGAAGATATCATTGGCCAAGGTCTTATTCTCGGTGATTAAGAAGGCAAATCCTTTAGCAACCTGAAGCTTGCCCACAAATACCCGTTCTTTGGATTCGAGGATTTCAACTACTTCTCCTTCCGGCTCGGCTCCTTTTCTACGGGCAAACAACTGAACCTTCACACGGTCGCCGTCCATCGCATGAGCAGAATTTCGTTCGGCAATAAATACAGGCGTTCCTTCTCCATCGGGGATAAAGGAATTCTTTCCGTTGCTCCGGCGAACAAAAGTACCTTCGGCGATTGTTCCGATATGGTTCAGGCAGTAACGTCCGCGGTCAACTTCCTTTAAATAACCGCCTAAAGCCAGATCTTCTAGCATAGCAGATACCTGCAATTTCTGTACCTGCGAATCAACACCTATTTCTTTGCTTACTTGCTTATAATTGAGAGGTAAAGACGGAGATGATTCAAACAGTGACGTAATGCGTTGCAGCATGTCGTCTTTTTTCATCCGTTTGTTTTTCCCTTTCTTGTCTTTATCCTTTTTCTTCTCCTTATCTTTCTTCTTCGCATTCATAATGCTATACTATTAACGTGAATTATTTAAGTTGAATAAGCCTGCCTTTGTTGGCCGGCTTTAGATTGTACGGATAAGTTGGGGTCGCTTATCTTGTGTACAGAACCGGAAATACTTCTTACAAATTTACTTATTCTTTTTAATATAACAATTTCCGTTCTGTATTTCTCTTGCTGATATAGAGAAATCTATGGAAAATAAACATTTGTTCATATTTTATTACTACTTTTGCGCCTTCATTCTATAACAGGCAGAAAAATGAGTAAGATGAGTAATAAGATTGATTTTCAACCTAAGTTATTCGAGTTGTTCCGGAATTATTCTAAAGCGGATTTCAGTACCGACCTTATGGCCGGAATTATTGTAGGTATTGTAGCGTTGCCTTTGGCAATTGCCTTTGGTATTGCTTCGGGTGTAACACCTGAAAAAGGTATCATTACAGCTATCGTGGCTGGATTTATCATTTCATTTTTAGGTGGCAGTAGGGTTCAGATTGGCGGACCGACAGGGGCTTTTATCGTTATCATCTATGGAATTATTCAGGAATACGGGATTGAAGGTCTGACTGTTGCTACGCTGATGGCTGGTATCTTATTGGTTTTGATGGGAGTCTTTAAGTTAGGCGCAGTCATCAAGTTTATTCCCTATCCTATTATTGTCGGTTTTACCAGTGGTATTGCGGTGACTATTTTTACTACCCAGATTGCCGATGTTTTTGGTCTTACTTTCGACGGAGAGAAGGTTCCGGGCGACTTCATTGGAAAATGGCTGGTTTATGCCCGTCACTTTGATACGGTGAACTGGTGGAATGCCTTAGTCAGCTTTGCCAGTATTTTTATTATTGCGATTACTCCGAAGTTTTCCAAGAAGATTCCGGGTTCGCTGGTTGCCATAATTGTCGTGACATTGGCCGTTTATTTAATGAAGGCTTATGGCGGAATTACTTCGATTGATACGATCGGTGACCGGTTTAGTATCCAGGCACAGTTACCGGAGGCTGTTGTTCCGGCATTAGACTGGGAAGCTGTCAAGAACCTGTTCCCTGTAGCCGTTACGATTGCAGTGTTAGGAGCTATTGAATCGTTGTTGTCGGCTACCGTAGCTGATGGTGTAATTGGCGACCGTCATCATTCAAATACCGAGTTGATTGCCCAGGGAATTGCCAATATCGTTTCTCCTATCTTCGGAGGAATCCCGGCGACGGGAGCCATTGCCCGTACGATGACCAATATTAATAATGGAGGACGTTCACCTATTGCCGGTATTGTTCATGCGGGTGTATTGTTACTGATCCTTCTATTCCTGATGCCGTTGGCACAATATATACCGATGGCTTGTTTAGCCGGTGTACTGGTTATTGTCTCTTATAATATGAGCGGCTGGCGTACTTTCCTGGCATTGATGAAGAATCCGAAGTCGGATGTAACCGTGTTGCTGATTACTTTCTTCCTGACTGTTATCTTCGATCTGACAGTTGCTATTGAAGTCGGTCTCTTGATTGCCTGCGTTCTGTTTATGAAGCGAGTTATGGAGACAACCGAAATCTCTGTGATCCGGGATGAAATCGACCCGAACAAAGAATCTGATTTGGAAGTACACGAGGAACATCTTACCTTACCGAAAGGCGTAGAAGTATATGAAATCAACGGCCCATACTTCTTCGGTATAGCGACGAAGTTTGAAGAAATCATGTCGCAATTAGGCGATCGTCCGAAGATCCGTATTATCCGTATGCGTAAAGTACCTTTCATCGATTCGACCGGTATTCACAACCTGACGAACTTGTGTGTGATGTCTCAGAAAGAAAATATTCATATAATCCTGTCAGGAGTTAATGATAAAGTACATAAAGTACTGGAACGCTCCGGATTTTATGAGCTGCTGGGTGAGGATAATATTTGCAGCAATATCAATGAAGCTGTAGCAAAAGCTTGGGAAAGTGTTGACGAGAAAGCCTGAAAAAAGTAAAAAATGTAAAAGAACGTCTGGCCTTTTATTGTTATCTTAAAAAAATATAAATTCAAATATATATTAGAATTATTTATTATTTAATATTGGTTGTTAGAATTAAATTTATATTTTTGTTGTGTTAAATAATTAATAAAGAGAGGGTCGATATGATCTTTCTTTAAATAATATTCGATGTTTCCTCCTCTCCAATTGTAAATTAAAAAATCGGCTGAAGGAAACAAGTCGAAACATAGGGGAATAACGATGAGAAATTGTATTACGACATTTTTTTTTATTTTAGTCTTTTATTGCTCGTTTTTAGAAATTGGACATGCTCAAAATACAAATATGATTCCTTTGGGTGAAAACATATATATGCATCCCAATAAAAATGTTTTGGAAATATGTGTATCACGAGATGAATTAAAAAATCTCTTAGATGAGGGAGGGCTTATGCCTTATATTAGTAAATTAACATCTCTGTTCAAAGATGATTTTGATGCATATGTCTTTGCATTAAATATTAAAGATATGAATTTGGAGTTGGGAGGTTGGACTTCTGTTATTAGTAATCAGATACAAGGAATTGGAATGGATCTTTTTGAGGGTGATTTGTATGCGTCTCATAAGCGGCTGAGAGGAGTTATTACGTTAACAGATCTTTATTTTTTTGAAGGCCCTCTATTGCATGAAATTTGTCACTTGTATGCAGCTCCAGATTTAGGCCAAATAGAAGTAGATGACAAGGGAGAAGAATTTTCCTCTATCGGACATTGGGGTATAAGTGATGTTCACGGTCAACTGGGAGGTTTTGATCCTCTATCATTGTTTGTTTCTGGAAACAAATATAGGGCGAGTTGTTATATGGCTCAGTTTTTTAATGAGGATTATAATGGATTTAACATGGAAGGTATTTGTAAATGGGAATATGCACCTTTAGAATTATATTTAATGGGTCTTGTTCCTATTAGTGAAGTTCCTGATGTTCATATATATAAAGGAATCACTGATACAAATTCTACTCAAATTTATAAAGAAGGAGCCTTTACAGCTAATGAGGTTCTCATTTATACACAAGATGATCTTATACGTAAATTGGGTAAACGTGTTCCGGATTATGAAAATTCTCCTAAAGAATTAGCTCTTTTAAATGTTGTTTTAACTGAAAAGCCGTTAAGTGATGAATTATGGGCATCAATTCAAGAAGATATTCGGAGACAAGAAATCCAAGAAAAAACTGGAGATTATTGGCCAATAAACTATTGGGAAGCTACAGGAGGCCGAGGTTCTATAAAAATGGGTGAACTTAATCAGTCTTTAGTCAATGATGTAACTGCTAACGAGATTATAAAAGGAAGTAGTTTACGTATTATAAAAGGTAATGTATATTCGGATAAATTGATTGTGAATGTAAAAGGCTATGATTGGTCAGGTAGAATGTTGAGTAATGAAAATATGTCGAAAAAACAATTAACATTAAAAGAGATAAAAGGGAATATTTTAGTATTCCAGTTTGCTGATGGTTCAAAAGAGACAATTAAATGTATGAAACGAGAATTCTAAAGGATATTGTTAGGCAACATTCATATCAAGTCTGTTTGAACAAATGGCATAATAGTATCCAGACAAGCCTGTTCCTGTTTTAGGGTAAAAAGCATTGCGGGTTTAGAAAGAGACTCCTTAATGGGATCATTTGTTTTTGAACCCGCAATGTTCTCTTCTGAGATTTATAATAATGCTTCTTTTATAATTTCACCTACTGTTGGATGTGGGAAGACAAAAGATTTGATTTCTTCGGCTTTCATTCCTTTTTCAATAGCGATTCCGGCAATAACAATCAATTCTGAAGCCGGATTTCCTAACAGATGGGCTCCGATCAATGTACCGTCTTCTGCCAGAATTAACTTGCAAACGCCATTCCCCATTTCATTTTCGGCAACGAAACGGCCGGAGAAAGCCATCGGTATTTTCTTTACCTGATAAGGCGTTCCACTGGCTTTCAGTTCCTCTTCCGTCTTTCCTACTCCGGCAATTTCCGGATTCGTATAGACAACGCCAGGAATAGCCTTGTAACTCATCGCACGGGATTTCCCTAAAATATGGTCGATTGCCACTTCTGCCTCACTGACGGCTGTATGGGCCAATAGGGAGAATGCAGTAATATCTCCGCATGCATACACGTTTGGCAAGGAAGTCTGCATATATTCATTGACTTTTATCCCATTACGGAAAGGCTCCAACGCTAAGGTTTCCAAGCCAAATCCTTTGGTAATCGGGCGACGACCTACGCTTAACAATACCTTTTCACCGTGTAAAGTAAAGCTCTCCCCGTCTTTTTCTACGGTAACTTCCGATCCGTGAATACCGGTTACCTTATGTCCCAGGTAGAACTTAACTCCTCGTTTGGCATATTCTGCCTGAAGCATATCCGATAATTCTTTATCCATCGGACCTAAGATCTTATCGAGCATTTCGACTACCTGAACTTCAGTTCCCATGCTGTTGAAGAACGAAGCAAACTCCATTCCGATCACACCGCCACCGATGATGATCAGAGAAGCCGGCAGCTCTTTACTCTGCAATGCTTCCCGACTGGTCCAGTATTCCGTTTCATTTACACCTGAAATCGGTGGAATAACTGATTCAGAGCCTGTACATACCAACAGGTTCTTGGCCTCATAAACCTGCTCTCCACACTGGATCAAAAGATCTCCTTCAGCAGTTTTCCCTTGAATCATGGCTTCTCCGGCAACAACCTCCACGCCGCTTTCTTTCATCTTCATGCGGATTCCGGCCGTCAGCTTTTTCACTACTTTATTCTTCCGGGCAATGATTTTCGGGTAATCAAAAGTAGGATTCTCTGCGCTTACTGCATATTTGGATGCATGTTTGATCTGATCGTAGGTCTTTGCTGAGTATAGTAACGTCTTGGTTGGTACACAGCCTTCATTCAAACATACGCCACCTAAGGCATTCTTCTCGAATAAAACAGTTGATAAACCACCTTTAGCTGCTTTTTCGGCAGCAGTATATCCGGCGGGTCCACCGCCGATAATAGCTACATCGTATTTCATGTTCATTAGATTGATTGAATTTTTATATACGGATTAATATCTATCAATGCAGGGATGAAACCTTATTATCCTGAGGATAAAGGTGACATCCGGTTATAATTACATGAGGAAAGGTTCCTTTACCTGAATATCCGGATTATACTTTCGGAGGCATTTCAGGAATTCTTTCTTATTCACCGGCGATATCAATAGCCATTGCCGGTCTCCTTTATAAATGATAAGCCGGTCTAGAGACAAGGCATAACTCGAAACTGGCAGAGCGCTTGGTTCGACGGCTGTAATTTCTTCTACTGGAAGTTTCTTTTCTGGAAAGATACTGCAGTGGACAATTAAAACTCCGTCTGCTGTTATTTTGTACCAGGTAGTCAACATCAGATGGATCAGAAATAAGGTTACGAGCAGTAGCGTTATCATGTTAACCGGACTTTGACCTTTAACGAATGATAGTATCGTACATATTCCCAGGATCCAGATGATCAGGTGATACCACCAGCCTATTTTCGATTTGAATGTTCTATCCATATAGATTTAGTTATTAATTCGGTATTAAAACAATGTTTTTATATTTGAGCTGGCAAGTTACGAAAAGTATTTGAAAAAAGAAACCTCTGCACCTACCTGCATCACGCAGTCAGGTACAGAGGATAAGTTTTGATTAAGCACTAATTTGTATCTTTGGAGAAAAAAGTCCTCAAACGTCAACCTTTTGCCATCTGCCTATGGCATAAATCGCTTTTTTCCTCTTCTCCTTATTTTTACATTTGCAAAAATAAATTGAGAATATGCTCTTTTTTATTTGAGTAAATAGAATATAAATCAATATTTATATTAATATATTGGTTTTCAAAGCTATTATGTGATAAATTAAAAGTGAAAATATAAACTAAATAAGCTTTATTAGAGAGAAAAAGTGGCTCTTTCAAAAGAAAATCATTACTTTTACACGGTCTGACAATTATTTAATACCTGCAAATCATGTTACGTCTGTCTTTTTTTATCCTATTACTTTTTCTCTGGCCTTCATTTCTTGGAGCCAGACCGATTTATTCGGATAGTCTACGCACGGTCTTACAAGAGTTGGACCTGGTGGTAGATAATCGGAAAGTATATGATAATCGGAAAGAGCAGAAGATTGAACGGCTGAAAGAATCGATTTCACTGGCCGGAAATGATTCGGTCCGTTATGAAATCTACAATAAGCTGTTTCGGGAATATTTTAATTACCAGACCGACTCGGCTTTGCATTATGTGTTTTTAAAGGAAAATTTAGCAAGGGCAAAACATTGGAATTATGAAGATGAACTGAGAATGAACCGTTCGGAACTTTTTTCTACGATGGGAATGTATAAAGAAGCTATTGATATGCTGGAGGAAATAGATTCCAAAAGATTGCCAACCAGGCAGTTGAAATATTATTACGCCATGTGTAGTTCTTTATATGGATTGGTAGCCGGTTATTCGTCAACATTGAAAGAACGGGAAGAATATTATCAGGCTTCTACAAGCTATCGGGATTCGCTACTCCCTTTGTATACTCCTGATACGGAATTTTATTATCGGTTGAAAGCCGGACAGCTGATGGCACGGAAGTCTTATCAGGAAGCTGTTGATGTATTACAGCGTGTTCCTCCTGAATTAATTGAAGGGCATACAGTAGGTCTGGTGGCCTTCGATCTGTCGACTGCTTATGAAGGGTTAGGTAACGTCGAGCTGGAAATGTATTATTTGGCTAAATCGGCAATTGTTGATTTGAAATTGTCTATTAAAGAATATATAGCTCTACATAAACTTGCCTATTTATTGTATCAGAAAGGAGACATTGAGCGGGCTTATAAATATCTGAATCGTTCAATGGCTGATGCTGTTTTCTGCAATGCTCGCTTCCGGGCCATCAGTATCACGCAGTCTTATCCGATTATTGACCGGGCCTATAAGGTCAAATCTGCACAAGAACAACATTTGCGTCAGATACTTATGTTTATTTCTTTAGGGGTTATGTTACTGTTAGCTGTTATGGTTCTTTATATTTCCAGACAGATGCACAAACTGAAGATTGCCCGATTGGAACTAAGTAACATGAATGAGCAGCTGCAACATGTAAACAAACAGTTATATCAGGTAAATCAAGAGCTTTCTTCTGCCAATATGATTAAGCAGGAATACATCGTACATTATTTGGACCAGTGCACGATGTATCTGGATAAGATGGAGAATTATCGGCGCTCTTTGGAGAACTTGTCGATTTCAAAAGATCTAAAAAACCTTTTTAAAGCGATTAAATCTGAATCATTTATCACAGAAGAACGGGAAAAGTTCTACAAGAGTTTTGATGAAACCTTTTTAAGTCTATTTCCGCATTTTGTGGAATCATTCAATGCGTTATTGCGTGATGAGGAACGTATATATCCACATCCAGGCGAGTTACTGTCGACTGAGTTACGCATTTTCGCCCTGATTCGTCTGGGAATTACGGATAGTAATAAGATTGCCCGTTTCTTGCGTTATTCACTGACAACGATTTATAATTATCGGAGTAAAGTCCGGAACAAGGCCAAAGACAAGACACAGTTTGAAATACAGGTCGGACAGATACAAAGTTGATCTTCTTTTACGGATATATAAATAGAATTGATAAGGCCATAAATATTATATATTTGATTCTCAACTGGATATTTCTTATTTTTGTGTTATCAAATTACTAAGGAATATAAATTAAAACAGGAGGATAGAATATGAGTGTAACGTATTTGAATAAGGAAGATTTTACGGCTAAGGTGGCAAATGTATGGAATGGTGAAGAATGGAAATATCTGGGAGATAAACCGGCTATTATCGACTTTTTCGCTACTTGGTGTGGCCCGTGTAAGGCCTTGTCGCCTATTTTAGACGAAGTGGCCGACAAGTATAAGGATCAGATTTACGTATATAAAGTAGACGTTGACCAACAGGAAGAATTGTCGGCGCTTTTTAATATCCGTACTGTACCGTCATTATTATTTATTCCAATGGAAGGTAAACCGAAGATGGGACGTGGTGTTATGCCGAAGTCTGATCTGGAATATGCTATCAAGACTGTATTGTTGTAATGGCTTTGGATCATTGAACAAGAAGATCGGGTATAAAACTAACGAATATTGAAAACGAATCTAACGAGAATCGGAAACGGTTCTCGTTAGTTTTGTCAATAGCTCATTTGCCTAAGTAGGATAAAAGAGCTTGTTTTAAATTATTTATAAGATATAGAGAGCTGGTAGTTGAATTTTCTTACCTTTGCGGGAACTTAATATGTGGAAGTTATGAATGAAGAAATCATTCAGTTTTTAACGGAATTGAGAGAAAATAATAATCGTATCTGGTTTCAGGAGAATAAAGCCCGATATGATCGGCTGCGCGAAGCATTTATCGATGAAGTGCAGGAGCTGATTAATCGGATCGCATTATTCGATCCGGAAATAAAGAATGTAGAAGCGAAAGGTTGTCTGTTCCGTATTTATCGGGATATTCGTTTTTCTCCAGATAAAACACCTTATAAAAATCATTTTGCCGCTTATATAGCGCTGGGTGGGCATGCCAGTATACGAGGTGGATATTATCTTCACTTGGAACCAGGACATTGCATGTTGTCGGGTGGTGTATGGTGTCCGCCGCCCAAGTTACTGAAAATGCTGCGTCGTGATATCTTTGATCATATAGATGAGTTTGTTTCTATTTTGGAAGATCCTATTTTCCGTGCGACCTATCCGGCTTTGGAAGGAGAAACCTTAAAACGCATGCCTGTCGGTTATCCGGCAGATTTTACTCATGGTGAGATTTTACGCCATAAAGACTTTTGCGTTTGTGCGGAGAAGCCTGACAACTTCTTTACGCAACCGGACTGGATGGAAAAGACTGTAGCTGATTTTCAATTATTATTGCCGTTTAACCGTTTCTTAAATTATACGGTGGATGAATTTTTAGGACGAATCTGATAATTAATATAAGTATTTATGAAACATTTTTTTCAAACCATGTTTGCCTCCATTTTTGGAGTGCTGATTGCGATGGGACTGCTTATCTTGGGTGGCATTTCCTTCCTGGTTGGCGTTGCTGCTTCCAGTAATTCGTCAGCCGAATATAAACCTAAGGAGAATACCGTATTTAAGTTGAAACTGGAAGGAACGGTTTCGGATCAGGTAACCGAGAATCCTTTTAAAGGTTTGTTTGGTGATGGATCGGAATCTATGTCGCTGGTCGATATAACAAAAGCGATTCGTAAAGCAAAGACAAACGATAAGATCAAGGGAATCTATTTGGATGCCAGTGGCATGTCGGGCGGTTTTGCCAGTTTCGAAGCAATCCGTCGGGAATTGGAGGACTTCAAGAAAAGCGGAAAGTTCATTGTTTCATATGCGGATAATTATACACAAGGAACCTATTATCTGGCCAGTGTTGCTGATTCTGTATTTGTAAATCCACAAGGAGCCGTTAGTCTGGTGGGATTGGCTTCTCAGGGAGTTTTCTTCAAGAACTTGGCTGCTAAAGTGGGAATGGAATTTTATATCTTCAAAGTAGGTACTTATAAAAGTGCGGTCGAGCCGTATATGACGGATAAGTTCAGTGATGCGAATCGGGAACAGCTGACTTCTTTCTTAGGTAATATCTGGGGAAATATGACATCGGCTATTTGTGCTTCCCGTAATATCGCTCCTGCCGAGTTGGATACATTCCTGAATCAGGGTTTGGCTTTAGGTGATGCGAAATTGTCTGTCGATTACAAGTTGGTAGATGCATTAGCTTATCGGAAGGAAGCAGAAGATTGCGTAAAACGGATGGCTGGACAGTCTTTGGATGATAAGATGGTATCGGCTGACGTGAAAAAGATGCTTGCTATTCCGGAAAAGACAAAAGAAAGCAGCAATAAGATAGCTGTTCTGTATGCAGAAGGTGAGATCCGTGAAAAGAGCAATTCCGCAATGAGTATGGATGAAGCTGTCATTTCGGAAGATATGGCTGAAGAATTGCGGAAGCTGGCTAAAGATGATGATGTGAAAGCTGTCGTATTCCGTGTGAATTCTCCGGGTGGTAGTGCTTATATCTCAGAACAGATCTGGAAAGAAGTTGTAGATCTGAAAGCGAAGAAACCGATAGTTGTGTCTATGGGTGACTATGCAGCTTCGGGTGGCTATTATATTTCGTGTGCCGCTAATAAGATTATTGCTGAACGCTCTACACTGACAGGTTCTATCGGTGTCTTTGGTGTTGTCCGGAATATGGCAGGAACCTTTAAATTGTTGGATGTAACGACGGATATTGTCAAGACAAATACGTATGCAGACTTAGGTGATATAAGTCGCCCGATGCGCGAAGATGAAAAAGCATTGATGCAGAAAGGAGTTGAACATACGTATGATTTGTTCCTGACTCGTTGCTCTGACGGACGCGGTTTACCGAAGGATTCGATTGACCATATCGGACAAGGCCGTGTGTGGACAGGCGAACAGGCTCTGGATCGTGGCTTGGTTGATAAATTAGGTGGTATGGACGTTGCGATTGAAGAGGCAGCTTCGTTGGCAGGTGTTACGGCTTATACAGTAACAACAGCCA
>ULOI01001592.1_pt1 | contig 11586 bp, 10 predicted proteins | sample 1952231 | NCBI WGS metagenome assembly ULOI01 (sample SAMEA4835593, study PRJEB28245) | human gut metagenome | biome: gut microbiome; material: fecal sample | place: Denmark | collected 2008
GCAATATCAATGGGATGTAATGTAGGGTGTCCATTTATAGGCAGACCATTTGATGATAATTGGGGACTTGAAGATCCAACTGGAAAAAGTGATGAGGAATTTAAGATAGTCATTGAGCAAATAAAGCATAATATTTTGGAGTTAAAAAGTAGATTGAACCATAATGAGATTAATATAAGTTATTTTAAAAGTATCATAGATCAGGATAGAGCCGCAGTCGTTATATGCAATCTTAATCATGAAATAATATATATGAATCCTGCTGCGGTTGTTAATTATGGAAAGCGTGGCGGAGACAAGCTGATTGGCAGAAGCTTGCTGGAATGTCATAATAAGGAATCACAGGAAAAGATAAGACAGGTGACAGAATGGTTTGCACAGGACGAAAGCCATAATATTGTGTATACATTTCATAATGAGAAGCAGAATAAAGATGTATATATGGTGGCACTTAGAGATAGTGGCAAGCTGATTGGATACTATGAGAAGCATGAATATCGAGATAGAGAAACAATGAAAATGTATGATTTATGGTGAGTTCCACCTAATGAGGAAGTAATAAAAAATATTGTAGACTGCTTTCTGTGCAAAACCAATGTTCATGTCAGATATCAGAGATACCTTGATGACTGCTATTGGCCAGATTCAGGCAGATACGCGCTCTGAATGATCCGGTACTGGCTGGAATCAACATTTTTGCCATGACTGCAAATGCATTTGATGAGGACAGAAAAAAGCACTGGAATACGGTATGGATGGATTCTTAACCAAACCAATTGTTATTGAGGAATTGATCAGTACATTACAGAAAAAACTGGATTAGTTAAGAAAAAATAAAGTGATGCTAAGAAAACGTACGGTGATAATTGGCAGAATAATGCGGGTGAGGCAGATCATATTGATCCGTTAGCTAATTTTGTTAAATGTCATAAGCGTAATCTATTTATATCAAAAGAAGATTTAAAAGATATAGGAAATAGAGATGATAATATTCAGATATTTTCAATTATATGCGTTATTGTGTTAAAAATATATCGGCCTATATTGCAAAATATACAATAAATTGTACAAAACTACTAAAAATATTCGAAATAATTATATAAAAATAGCAATTGTACCCAATAAATTAATGTGATACAATCAAGGAAACTAAAACAGAAGAAATAGTTTCCTTGATTTTTTGTTTTATAAGCGTCACTGATACACAACATTAAAAGGAGCATTATGAATAATAAAGAGAAGATTTTACAGGCAACGATACAGGCATTTAATCAAAAAGGCCTTAAATTTACAATGGACGATATTGCATCTATTCTTGCAATGAGTAAGAAGACAATATATACAATTTTTAAAGATAAGAACACTCTGTTTATGGAGATGGTAGATTATCTGTTTGACACGATTAAAGAGAGCGAATCAGAGATAATTGAAGATAATACATTATCAACAATTGAGAAGATAAGACGTATTCTTGGAGTTATGCCTGAGAGTTATAAAGATATTGATTTAAGACAATTATATATGTTAAAGGACAAATTCCCGGAGATATACAGACACGTTGAAGAACGTCTGGAGAATGGATGGGAGACAACGATTAAGCTTTTGGAACAGGGGATTGAGGAAGAAGTGATAAGACCGGTTAATGTATTGATGTTTAAGATGATGATGGAGGCATCAATAGAACAATTTTTCCAAAGAGACATTCTTATAAGGGCAGGAATGACATATACACAGGGACTTGATGAGATTGTGGGAATATTATTAGATGGCGTGGCAGTTAAGGAAAGTCATTGAAAATAAAAAGGAGGAATATATAATGCAGGACAAATCAAAGGTTATATTTAACAATGAAATTGATAGAAAGGCATATAGAAAAGCTATTAATTCCAAAAAAAAATACGCAAGAAAATATGGTGATGACAGCAATGCCGACTATAAGGTGACAATAAAGAAGAACAAATACATAGGTGATATGCTTGGCGTGTATGATGTGAGGGTTGCAGATAAGCCTGCAAGCGTATCTAACGGTAATAAAGAAGAATTTGATACTGATAAAGGTATTATAGTTGGCAATATAAGAATGGGTTTTGGACATTACAGAATATCAATGGCGATTGCTTCAGCAGCTAATGCACTTGGATATGTTCCTTACTGGATGGATCTTAATTCTTACGATAATACAACCTGTACTAAAGTTATAAGGGCACAGAACGACCTGTATTCGCTTGGTTCAAGGTTATCACAAAAGAGCAGGCTGTTTAACAGACTGGTGTGGGAACCAATGAATTACGAGGGTTTCAGGAAGCTTTCCTATAACGCTTCAGACCAGAAGAATGCAGAGCTTATGGCACCTGTATATAAGAATGTTCCTAAGAATATTCCGGTTATTGCAACTCATGTATGGCCGGCACAGGCGGCAGTACACGCAGGTATGAAAAATGTTGTTAATGCAATACCGGATAACTGGCCAATGGCATTGCATTTGTCAGAAGGAAGTATTCATACAGTCCAGACACATTATGCTTATCAGGGTTACAGGATACTTAATGGAATGTCCGGCATTAAGGTGTTAAATGAAATGCCAGCAGATAGTCTTGTATACACAGGACATTATATCGACCACGAGCTTGTAACTAATATTGAGGCTGACTGCAATGCAAGAATAGCAAGAAAACAGAACGGAAAGCCTATGAGATTTCTGCTTACAATTGGTGGTGCAGGTGCACAGAAAGAGATATTTGCCCATATAATTAAATACCTTATTCCTTATATTAAGAAGAATAAGGCAGTGTTATACGTTAATGTTGGTGATTATAAAAATGTATGGGACGAACTTATAAGAGATATCCCACAGATGAGAGAACTGGCAACTGAGCATTTTGACAACTGGAAAGATACGAAGGCATTTGCCACGAAGGCATTATCAGCCAGCCAGATAAACAATTCTGATGTAGTGACAGATAACAATAGAGATGATAATTCTAAGAATATTACAGCAGATAATTCAAGTGAAGACACATCTGATAATATAACAGGTATCCACGGCTTTTATCACAAGAATATATTCGAGGCAGTGTATTGTACTAACCTTTTGATGAGAAGTGCAGATGTGCTTGTTACCAAACCAAGTGAATTAGCATTCTATCCAGTGCCAAAGTTATTTATAAAGCGAGTTGGTGGACACGAACAGTGGGGTGCAGTCCATTCAGCAGAGATAGGTGACGGAACACTTGAGTGCAGGGATATACCTCATACTTTACAGATGATAAAGCTGTTTATGGAAGATGATACATACATTATAGATATGTGTAAGAACATAAAGAAGAATAAACAGATGGGTATATATAATGGTGCATATGAGGCTGTCAAATTAGCAGTGAATATGAAGAAATCAGACATTTAATACGGCGTGCAGTAATCAGACACTTAAAAAATATGAAGAAATCAGACATATAGAAAGAAAAGAGGTAGCGTATGGGGCTTAATAAGAAAGAAATGGCATCTTATGGCATAGGTGCAGTTGGCAAAGATATGGTTTATATGTTTTGTGCAAGTTATATTCTGTATTATTATCAGGATATACTTGGGGTTAGTGCGATAGCAATGGGGATTATACTTCTTGCGGCACGAGTATTTGACGCATTTAACGACCCTATAATGGGTGTAGTTGTTGCAAAGACAAGAACCAGATGGGGAAAGTTCAGACCATGGCTGTTTATTGGAACATTGCTTAATGCTGTTGTATTGTTTCTGATGTTTTCTGCACCACCAACACTTGATGGCGGCGGACTTGTTGCTTATGCCGCAGTAACTTACGTTTTGTGGGGCGTTACTTACACAATGCTTGTTACACAGCTTGTAGCATTTCCATTTGCTATTATATTTGGAAGGCTTGCCTCAAAATACAGCACAGGACGTCTTATAACTGCCTGCATAATAGCGTACATAGGAATTACAGTATTTGCAGTATTTATGAAAAGCCAGTGGCAGTTCTGGGTATTAGCTATATTTGTTGGTATGTTTCAGGGCGGCATACAGGCGTTGTCACGTTCTTATTTTGCAAAGATAATACCGGCTGAAAGGTCAGGAGAATATTTCGGACTTATGGATATATGCGGAAAAGGAGCTTCATTTTTGGGAACACTAGTTGTAGGTGCGGCTTCTCAGATATTTGGAAGCATTAATATCGGTGTGTCTATGATAGTGTTATTGTTTACGGCAGGGCTTGTGTTATTTATAATGACAGATAAGCTTGACAGCAAAGAGGCAGATTTGGATACAGAAAAGGGTATGATTGCCAATAACAGCTTTGCAGAAGGTAAGGCAGTTAATAATTAACAGTTAAATATATCAAATAATGCATTACTGTTTACAGTGAGTATGTTAAAAGTTATACTGTGGTTATAGGGTTAAATATTTAATCTGATAGCACAGATACTATTAATAATATGAACTGTAAACAGTTTTTTTAATTAACAACAGATACATTGATTAAATAAAGAGGGAGGAAAGTTATGCAGAGCAGAAAAGAAGCACTGGACTATGGCTTGGCATTTCCTGATACATATGTAGAAACACCTTTTCGCGATACTAACTGGCAGTTAGTGAGGGTTAAATGCAGCAAGAAGGCTTTTTTATGGATATATGAGAAAGACGGATACGTTAATCTGAATGTGAAGGCAGATAAAGAATGGAGAGATTACTGGAGAAGTGCTTTCAAATCGGTAATTCCCGGATGGCACCAGAACAAGGAGAACTGGAACACAATAATTCTCGATGGTTCAGTGCCAGATGATGCTATTAAGACAATGATTAAGGAAAGCTACGAGCTTGTTACTGATAATCCAACAAAAAGGATATATGAAGCGGTAAAGAAAATACCTAAGGGCTGTGTTGCGACCTATGGACAGATAGCGGAGCTTGCTGGTAATAAAGGAATGGCAAGAGCAGTAGGTAATGCACTTCATAGAAATCCTGACCCAGATAGTATACCATGTTACAGGGTTGTTAATTCCAAGGGAGAACTGTCGGGTGCATTTGCATTTGGCGGTGCAGGACAACAGGAGGAGCTGCTTAAGGCAGACGGGATTGAAGTAGTTAATGGGAAAGTTGACCTTAAAGTGTATAGTATGAAATTCTAAACAATATGTCAGATTATATGCAGAAGCACAGAAGTAATTATACATTATTGATATAAAAAATAGTGTATAACTGCACAATAATGCACACAATCTAGGTAATATACTATTAACATATGATAAAAGTATGTTATACTGATAAGGCAGTACAATATATGTTTGTTACTGTGGAAAGATTAAATATCCGGTAATTGGAAGAAAGAGCAGATTATGAAAGAATTAAGCGAGAGAACGAAAGATTTTACAGATTCTGTTATAAGAAGAATGACAAGAATAGCCAATAAATATGGTGCAGTGAATTTATCACAGGGCTTTCCAGATTTTGACCCACCTAAGCAGATAACAGACAGACTGTCAGAGGTTGCAAGTGAAGGACCTCATCAGTATGCTTTGACTTGGGGAGCTAAGAATTTCAGAGATGCAATAGCTGCCAAATATGAACATTTTTCAGGAATTAAGGTTGACCCTGAATCAGAGATTGTAGTTACATGTGGAAGTACAGAGGCTATGATGGCGACAATGTTAAGCATTACCAATCCTAAGGATAAGGTAGTAATCTTCTCACCATTTTACGAGAATTATGGTGCAGATACTATTCTTTCAGGAGCAGAACCGATATATGTTCCACTTGTTCCACCAGATTTTACATTTAGCATTGAGCAGTTAGAAAATGCTTTTAAACAGGGAGCGAAAGCACTTATCCTGTGCAATCCGTCAAATCCTTGTGGAAAGGTATTTACATTCGAGGAATTAACTGCAATAGCAGATGTCGTAAAGAAATATGATGCCTATGTTGTGACAGATGAAGTGTATGAGCATATTGTGTACGCACCTAACAAACATATATATATGCAGGCACTTGACGGAATGAGAGAAAGAACTATCGTATGTAATTCATTGTCAAAGACATATTCTATTACAGGCTGGAGACTTGGATATGTAATTGCTAATCCTGAAATAATCGACAGGGTTAAGAAGGTACACGATTTTCTTACAGTAGGTGCGGCCGCACCACTTATGGAAGCCGCAACAGTTGGATTGAAATTCGATGACAAGTATTATGATGAACTTGCGGCACATTATGCACATATGAAAGAGGTATTTGTCGGCGGTTTAGAAAAGCTTGGTTTAAAATATACAGACCCACAGGGTGCTTATTATGTGCTTGTTGATGTGAGTGAATTTGGAGTAAAAGATGATGTGAAGTTCTGTGAATGGCTGGCACAGTATGTAGGGGTTGCGGCAGTACCGGGTTCAAGCTTCTTTAGGGAAGATGTAAATAATCTTATAAGATTTCATTTTGCCAAGCAGGACGATACACTTAATGAAGCGATTAATCGTCTTGCTGGCTTAAGAAAGGCTGTAGCTGAAGCTGGAGATGTTGAGTGGAGATAATCAATCGTGAGGGATATCGTGAAAACGTCCATCTAGTTCTTCGGTTTTAACTATATTTATAAAGGCGTGAGGATCAGCACTTCGTATAAGCGGTATAAGCTGTCTTGTTGCCTCTGAATGAATTACAGAGTAAAGAAGTGTCTTTTCCCTGCCTTCATAACAGCCAACTCCCTTGAATAGAGTAGCATCGTGATGAGTAGTTTCTTTAATAATCTGGTATATTTCATCAGACTTGTCTGAGATAATAAAAAGAGTTTCCTTCTTGTAACGCTTATATAACCACTGGATAACCTGAGTACTACAGAACTGGTATATGATTGAGTAAAGAGCGATTGACCAGCCAAACATAGCACCGGCAACAGCAAGCATTACAACATTTCCAAGCAGAATATAGTTCCAGGCATCTATTCCTTTTTCGTGTGATAAGAATATGCTTATAAAATCTGTACCACCGGTTGTTGCACCAGCGTTAAGGCATAAGCTTATTGCAAATCCATTGATAATTCCACCAAACACGCTTATCAAAAGCACGTCATTAGTGAATACATAAGGTGGAAGAATATCCACAAATATACTTGATAAAAATATAACTATAATTGAGTAAATGGTAAATTTCTTTCCGATGTATTTGAATGCAATATAAGTAGGAAAAAGATTAAGTGCAATATTAAATATACTGAAAGGTATAGTTATATGTAAGAACTTAATGATTATTTCCTGTAAAAGCAGGGAAAGTCCTGAAAATCCTCCAGGGAAAAGTCCTGCGGTCTTAGCAAAACAGCGCAAATTCCACGCATATAATATTGATGCAAATGTAATAATAAAAAGCCTGAACACCTGATAGAACTTAGGGTGTTTAGCTTCGAATGACTGAAACATAGAACCTCCTTATAAATAATTAGTATTATGAAAAACAGGCTATATAATAGCACATTATAATTAAAGCTTCCATAGTAATTATTAATCTTTTAGCGCATTTTATTGAATTATATAAATAATAGAGTTATCATAATTATATTAATCAAAATAATTGTAATGGTTAAAATAATTTAATTGATTAATATAGTTAAAATAATTGTATTGATTAAAGTAATTATATTAATCAGATAGTAAGTAAAGATACAGACGAGGCAGGTAAAAGATATTGAAGATAAGAGATATTATAGACAGGGAACAGGAAACATTATCAATGGAGGTATTCCCACCAAAGAAAGACACGGATTTTGAGATGGTTAAGGAGGCAGCTTTACATATAGCCTCATTGAAACCAAGCTTTATGAGCGTTACATATGGAGCGGGAGGAAGCACTAAGGGCAATACAATTAAACTTGCAAGTGAAATCCAGAAGCAGTATCAGGTTCCAGCAATGGCACATCTTACTTGTGTATGTGCAACTAAAGAAAGCATTAATACAGCTTTAACAGAGATGAAGCAGGCTGGAATTGAAAATATTCTTGCACTCCGCGGAGATATTCCTAAAGATTATGACGGAGAAGTATTTACAGAATTTCAACACGCTTCACAGCTTGTAGAACTGATTAAAAAGACAGGTGATTTCTGTGTTGGTGGTGCGTGTTATCCAGAAGTACACCCAGATTCCAAGAATAAGTTTGATGATATTAATGGTCTTAAGGAAAAGGTTAAGGCAGGCTGTGAATTTCTTACAACACAGATGTTCTTTGATAATAACATTTTCTTTAACTTTATGTACAGGGTAAGGGAAGCTGGCATACATATTCCAATAATACCGGGAATTATGCCTATTACCAAGAGAGCACAGGTTAAGAATGCTGTTAAATTATCAGGCTGCAATGTGCCGGAAAGATTTAAGAATATTATTGATAAATATGGTGATACAGAAAATGCTATGAAACAGGCAGGGGTTATATATGCCTCAGACCAGATTATAGACCTACTGGCTAATGGTGTTAAGAATATTCATATATATTCAATGAATAAGCCTGAGATTGCAAAAGGAATTCAAGATAATCTTAAAGGAATAATTCTGTAATATGAATTCACAAATTGTTGAAAAAGTATCATTAGTCAGGGAAGATGAGAATATAAGTTATATTACGCCGACAATAAATCCGTTGTCGTGTACAGTTGTAATTGTAGAAACCGGACATAATATATGGCTTTATGATACAGGAAGTCATTCTGATATACCGGCAATGATTAATTCTTATAATCAGGCCGAAAAAAATATTAATATAGTTCTGTCTCATTTTCACCCGGATCATATAAAAAATGTGTCTGATATACATTTTAAGAATATGTATCAGGGAAAGAATACATTAAGATATACAGGAGCAGGTGAGATTGTTACAGGTGATATGTATATTGATGATGATATAAATCTTCATATATTTCCAATAGCTTCAAGCCACGCAAAGGGGTGTCTTGCGTTGGTGGTTAAAGACATATGTTATGTTGGTGATGCACTTTATCCGGCAACAGGTCCGCAATTCAGAAGATACAACGCAGGACTTCTGCTTGAACAGTTAAGGCAGATAGAAAGCTGTAATGCTAAGTATATTTCACTCAGTCATAGAACACATTTTAAATATTCCAAAAGAGCGGTTGTAAGATGGTTGAAAGCAATATATAAGCTTCGGGGAGCGAATGAGGCCTATATATATCTGTAAAAAATTGTCAGATAATGTTTACAAATAGATAATATAATTGTACAATATTATACATAACGAGCATATATATGCAAAAGGATATGTGCAAATTGTATATATAGTAGAATATTCGTGAACAGAATGGAGGATTATTATGGGACGTTTAGACGGTAAAGTTGCAGTTATTACGGGTGGTAACTCTGGTGTTGGAGCAGCTACAGCGAAGTTATTTGCAAAAGAGGGAGCTACAGTTGTTATCACAGCAAGAAGAGAGGCGGCATTAAAGGAAGTTGCTGATGAGATTACAGCGGCAGGTGGTGAAGTATATGCTGTATCAACAGATATATCAAAGCCTGAAGACCCAGAGGCACTTATGCAGAAGGTAATGGATAAGTATGGAAAGATAGATATACTTGTTAATAATGCAGGTATTCTTGAGCAGGGACTTAAGCCAATCGACAGATTTCTTGATGAAGATATGGATAGAATTATTGAAACTAATGAAAAAGGAACTATGCGTTGTATGAAAGCTGCTTCTAAGAGAATGAAGAGCGGTGCATCAATTGTAAATGTAGCTTCTGTAGCAGGTGAGAAGGGCTGTGGAGGAGCTGCATATGTAGCTTCTAAGGCGGCAGTTATAGGACTTACCAAGCATACAGCATTAAGATTTCAGAAAGACGGAATTCGTTGTAATGCCATATGTCCAGGCAATATAATTACACCTATGACTATGGGAACAGACCCAGCGGCACTTGACCCGGATATGATAGGTGCTATGATGAACCATAGTGATATTAAAGCACCATCTTGTACAGCAGAGGATGTTGCTAATGTTATTATATTCTTTGCAAGCGATGAAGCCAAAGCAATAACAGGCCAGATTATAGTAACAGATTATGGTGCAATGCTTTAATTATTAAGAACAGGATTTTTAAGCCTGATAAGAGAAATTAATTAAAATAATATTTTATATGCATAATAAGAGATATTGATTAGCGTATCAATATCTCTTTTTTAATGAAATATTATAAAATATCCCAACTGGATAATTTGGTTTTGACATATTATCCGTCATAATTTATGCTATAATGTGCGTAAGCAATGAGCCGTGCAGGATAAAAGAATAAAAAAAGAACTGTGCTTGCACAAAGTACTTTTTTATTTTTTTATCCTATAGGGCGAACGCCCGACAGTGTAAGAAAGCATAGATTTCTTACACTTGCACGGTGGAGTATATAATTTATAATATTATATGCTTAAAAAATAAGAAATTAAGAAATATTAGAAACAGGAGTCTCACAGAATGAGTAAAATAAAATTAGGCTGTCACGTTGGAATGGCAGGAAAAGAAATGTTCTTAGCATCAGCTAAGGAAGCCGCTTCATATGGAGCTAATGTATTTATGTTATACACAGGTGCACCACAGAACACCAGACGTAAAGATATATCAGAGCTTAACATAGAAGCTGGCTGGGAATATGCAAGACAGCACGAAATTGAGGAAATCGTGGTACACGCTCCTTATATAATTAACCTTGCGAATACTGTTAAGCCAGAGACATATGAGCTCGCAGTTGAATTCCTTGAAAAAGAGATAATCCGTACAGCGGCAATGAGAAGCCGCATTATGGTGCTTCATCCGGGAAGTCACGTTAATGCAGGGATGGAAGCAGGAATTGCACAGGTTATAAAAGGTCTTAATACAGTGCTTAACCAGAATGATGACGATGTTTATATTGCCCTTGAAACTATGGCAGGAAAAGGCAGCGAAGTTGGGCGTACATTTGAAGAACTAAAAGCAATATATGATGGTGTTGATAAGAAAGACAGATTAAGAGTATGCTTTGATACTTGTCACGTTAATGATGCAGGATATGATATTGTCAATCATTATGATGAAGTATTTGAAGAATTTGATAAGGTAATCGGTCTTGACCAGATAGCGGTATTTCATATTAATGACAGTATGAATCCATTGGGAGCACACAAGGACAGACATGCCAATATTGATAAAGGAAGTATCGGGTATGAAACACTTCACAGACTTGTACACGATGAAAGATTTATTGATGTGCCAAAGATATTAGAGACACCTTGGCTTGCCGAGGAAGGTTCAGACAAGAAGACAAAGCCACCATATAAAGAAGAAATAGAGTGGCTTCTTAAATAGTACCTCTTATAATAATTGTAGGGATAATGCAGAAAATAGTATTTGAAATAATAATATAGAAATGAGGCACAGTATGTTTATACAGGATGATAATACTTATAATAATCTGAGAGAAAAGTCATTTATGCAGTGGCTTGATGATTGCAGTAAGCACGAGGATATAGCTGTAAGAGGCGGCGTTAAGCTTGCTTATGAGTATGTAGAGATGCTTAACAATGAGATTAAAAGGCTCAAGGAACAGAATGAGTTAAAGAAT
>ULOI01023801.1_pt1 | contig 11584 bp, 6 predicted proteins | sample 1952231 | NCBI WGS metagenome assembly ULOI01 (sample SAMEA4835593, study PRJEB28245) | human gut metagenome | biome: gut microbiome; material: fecal sample | place: Denmark | collected 2008
GCCGACAGCGATGTAGTAGTCATCACTTCAGGTATTCCCCGCAAGCCGGGCATGACACGTGAGGAGCTTATCGGAGTCAATGCCGGCATCGTGAAGTCAGTGACCGAAAGCGTGCTCAAGTATTCTCCCAATGCTATCATCCTCTGCGTATCCAACCCTATGGATACCATGACATACCTTATCCACAAGACTTCAGGTCTCCCCAAGAACCGTATCATCGGTATGGGCGGTGCTCTTGACAGTGCACGTTTCAAATATTTCCTCAGCCAGGCTCTCGGTGCTAATGCTACCGAAGTCGAAGGTATCGTTATCGGTGGTCACGGCGATACCACAATGATACCTCTGACACGTTATGCCGCATATCGTGGCATCCCCGCGTCTTCGCTCATGGAGGCTGAGAAGCTCCAGCAGGTAGCTGCCGACACTATGGTAGGCGGTGCTACACTTACAAAGCTCCTTGGTACATCGGCATGGTATGCTCCGGGTGCGGCTGCCGCTCAGGTAGTGGCTGCTGTGCTCCACGACCAGAAGAAACTCATCAGCTGCTCTGCTCTCCTTGACGGCGAATACGGTGAAAAGGACCTTTGCATAGGTGTACCCTGCATCCTCGGCCGCAATGGTATCGAGAAAATCGTAGAGTTTGACCTCAACGACGAGGAGAAGGCTCTGTTTGCAAAGAGCGCCGCAGCTGTGCATAATACCAACGCTGCTCTCAACGCTTGATAGCGATAATACGATTTCAAGTATATAAAATATGGGGATGCGATACCGGCCGTGTCGCATCCCCATATGCTTTAATGTCAATCGGTATCAGATGGTTAACACTGCCCTGTAAACCATTATGTCAATGTGTTTGTTTGATTAAGTAACTCGCACAAATCAGTTCGCATATAATTGTGAAGGCTTTTCGAGAAGATTTTTAGGTCGGGCGAAGGCGGTTATTTTTCGCTGTGCTCCAAAGCGGCAAGCCGATGAAGCGAGCTAAGCGACTTGGAGAGAGTCGAAAAGACGAGCAAAGATATGCAGGCCTGCAAGGTTACTTGAAAGATTCAATATATAACTAAATTTTTGTTAGTTGCTGATAATCAAAAATTTAATTATACATACAAATATAAATATAAATATAAATATAAATATAAATATAAATAAGAATATGAAGAGATATATGTTTTTCATGGCTGCATTAGCTGTGGTTGCCTTCGGCTCGTGCCAGACAAAAAAACCGATGGATCCAGCTCAGGCTGACTCAAACGACTCAGTAGCCGCAGCCCTTGCTGATACTGTAGATAATGAATCAAAAACGGCTCTCCCCATCGTCTATGATTTCTCGGCAACTTGGTGTGGCCCTTGCAAGATGTTTGCCCCTGTCTTTGACAAAGTATCAAAGGAGTATGCAGGCAAAGCCGAGTTTGTGAAAGTGGATGTCGATGCCGAACCCGGGCTTGCTCAGATGTGGGGTGTGCGTTCGGTGCCGACCATCATAGTGGCCCATCCATCTACCCGTCAGTCAGTCGTTGCCACCGGAGCCATGTCCGAAGAAGATTTCAAAGCTTTTCTTGACAAGGCACTTCAACCTTGACCCAGACATGTGGTATGGATGCAATAAGATTTCTAACAAACGCAAACTTAAAGTTCTGAAATCTCAAACCGCATGAAATTGTCAATAAGAAGTCTGTGTGCGGAGGCGTGCAGAGTGTACGTGGCGATATCAGTTGTGTGTATCGCATTGCTGGCTGCGTCTTGTTCGTCGGATAGGGATGGTGAGCCCCCCATAGCGACCCCAGAGGCTGCAGTGGAGCACACGTTGTTTATGTATCTGCCTTGGTCGACGGATTTGACAAGCTGTTTTTATCAGAACATTGCAGATCTGGAGGAGAGTATCGTTTCACAGGGCGGATTAGATAATCAGCGTGTAGTTGTGTTTATTTCGACGAGTGCCACTGCGGCTAAGTTGTTTGAAATAACGTATGCCGACGGACAGTGTCAGCGTCGCGACATCAAGAGCTATGAATCTCCGTCACTTACCACGGCCGATGGCATATCTTCGATATTGTCGGATGTGAAAGCCGCCGCTCCGGCTGTGCGTTACGCCATGACGATAGGATGCCACGGCATGAGCTGGCTTCCTGTCACTCCGTCTGGGACGGACAATGAAATGGCTGCAACACATAAGGCGGCTATGGCATGGCGGCCGGAGACAGCGTTGCTTACGCGTTATTTCGGCGCAAAAGACAAGGCTTATCAGACCGACATATCCACATTGGCTCAAGCAATCAGCGAAGCCGGCATCAGGATGGATTTCATACTGTTTGATGACTGTTACATGGCATCGGTAGAGGTGGCTTACGAACTTAAAGATGTGGCTGATTACATCATAGCTTCCACTTGCGAGGTGATGGCATACGGGATGCCTTATGCGGCTATGGGCCGTCATCTGATGGGCGAGCCTGATTATGAAGCTGCTTGTGACGAGTTTTACGCATTTTACTCCAATTACACCATTATGCCGTGCGGGACTCTTTCGGTGACAGACTGTTCGCAGCTTGACGGTCTCGCCTCTGTGATGAAGCGCATCAACTCAGCCTATGATTTCGACACCTCGATTTCATCGTCCTTGCAGGCGCTTGACGGGTATTCACCCACGCTGTTTTATGATTACGGCGATTATGTGAGCCGTTTGGTAGGGGCGGATAATCCGCAGCTTCTCGCAGAGTTTGATGAACAGATGGCTCGTACCGTACCGTATAGGGTCAATACTCCGACATATTATGCTGCACGGCTCAACAGGGCGCTCCCCATACGCACATATTCTGGCCTTACCACTTCGGATCCGAGCAGCCATAATCTTGCGGCTGACAGGGTACATACTGCTTGGTGGAAAGCGACCCATTGATTAGTGTGGTTGTGGCTTTTTGTAGCGACGGTAGGGGAGGGTAACGTAAAAATACGTAACTTCGCATAAAAAGTTTAAGACGACGTGAATTTCCGCAGGCCTATAAAATGGACATATAAGACAGTCCGTACTATCGCCGTGAGCATCATTGCTCTCGTGTTCGGAGTGCCTGCATTGTCGTATGTGGGATTGTCGTTGCCGTTTGTCGAACGCAGCATCGCAGATGTACTCGAGAAGCAGTTGAGCGAGTTGCTGCAAGTCAATGTGACAATCGGGCGGATTGAGATAAGTCCGTTTAACCGTGTGACGCTGTCGAGGGTTGTCATTGCTGACACTTCGGCCATGGAACACGGTCCGATAGCCATGATTGACCGTCTTGGCGGCTCTGTGAATATCAATGCTTCCCTCATAGAGCAGTCGCTTATCGTCAATTACGTGGAGCTTATCGGTCTCAATGGGTCTATATGGCAGCGCGACGCCTCGTCGCCTCTCAATATCCAGCCTATAATCGATGCCCTGAAACCTAAAGACAAGAAAGAGAAAAAGCAGATAGAGCTGCGTATCAATTCGGTGTTGATACGCAAGTCGTCAGTCACATACGACCGATGGGATGCACCCTACAAACCGGTGGAGGTCATGGACTTTGCGCATCTGGCTGTCAGGGATCTGCAGGCTGATATTAATATCCCCCGTATAGCGAAAGATGACTACAAGGTGGGTCTGAGCCGTCTGGCTTTCAGAGAGAGGTGTGGTGCGGATTTCGCGCTTTCTACGGATTTCGCGCTTAATGACAGTGCTTTGTCAGTAAAGGGGCTGGAGGTGCGGTTAGATGATAGCAATCTCCGTTTTTCCGATGTCAGTATTCCGATTAAGTCTGTGAAAAACCTCGGCGAGGAGTTGAAGAATGCCCGGTTTGAGGTTGAGGTAACAAAAGGGTCGTCGGTCGCAGTGGCCGATATGCGGTATTTTGTGCCTGCTTTGGGTAAAAGCAGGTTGACTATAGGTCTGGACGCTGCTGTTTCCGGCCGGCTTGACATGTGTAGCATCGACAGATTGCGTCTCGACATCGGTGATAAAGGGGAATATGTCACCGCGCTTGCCGAGGTTTCAGCCCCTGGCATGAATCGTGAAGAGATGTCGATAGGTCTTTCGGACTTAAGATGCTATGTCAAATCGTCCACTGTAGTAGAAACCGTTGAACTGTTGGTCCCAGTCAATCGGCAGTTACGTGATATTCTTGCGCATATAGAGTACGTAGACGCTCATATGCAGGGACGATATACGCCTGATGGTGCCGAACTGCACTGTGATCTCAGTGCCGCTCCTGGCTCGCTGTCCATTGATGGCTCCGCGCGTGGGAAGCTGGCTTCACAGTCGGGAGAGCTTGTGCTTACAGTCCGGACTCCCGACCTTGCTGTCGGGGCTGTCGCTCCTGCGCGGGCATCGTTAGGCAACGGCTCGTTCAGTGTGGACTGTAATGCCGTGTTGCACAGAGGCAAGCTTCAAAAAGCTGATTTCCAAGCGGATATTGACCGCTTGGAGTGGCGCAACCATATCTGGCAGTCTGTTGCCTTCAATGGCGCATATAATGGGAACGAATTGGAAGCTGAAATTACGAGCCGTGATACTGAGGCAATGTTTACTGCCAAGACATCGGCTGTAGTCAGCCGCGATTTCAGGCAGTTCTCTGATGTGGATGTATATGTAGATGCTGATAACATCCATCTCAGCCTGTTTACACAGCATAGCCCATGGAAGGACTATGCTGCATCGTTTGATCTTTCGGCATCAACCGAAACTGTTGATATAACGGCTATGGATGCGCGAGCAGGCATAGAAGACCTGGTATTGACTCCTATAGGCGGAGAACTGGCGGCAGTCAATCTTGGAGACATAGATGTGGAGATGCGCAACAGCGCGAAGCCGATGTGGATGTCGTTGACAAGCAATGTGGCCGATGCCAGTGTTAGAGGGGAGTATGACTTGTCGACTGTCAGCACCGACATACTCCATTGTCTGCACAGGTTGTGGCCGTCGTTGATATCATGTCGGGAAGATTCCGAGCCGAAATACAGTCATGGACTCAACAACGAGTTTGCGCTTGATCTGACTATTAAGGATACACGCAGCCTTGAACAGCTCATACATCTGCCTGTCAGTGTGATACATCCTGTCAATGTGGCTGGATTTGTCAAATCGTCCAGGGGCATTATTGCTTTGGATATCGATGCTCCTTATCTGTTGCAGGGCAAAAAGATAGTGGAGAATACAGTGGTCAATGTGGCTGTGAATGGTGATGCCGGGAAATCGTACCTTTACGCCACCACATCCATGCCAACGAAAAACGGGCAGCTGTCGCTTACGCTTAACGGCGAAGGGGTGACAGACATGATGGATACATCCATGTCATGGGCTGTGGATTCGAAAAAGGCTCTTAACGGACGATTGGATCTTACGGCAAGGGCTTCGCGTGATGAAGATAACAATGTAACCGGGTCGGTCGATGTCCATAAATCTTCAATGACCTTGAATGATACGGTGTGGACTATACATCCGACTCGGATAGATATTGCGAAAGACCGCTATACCATAACCGACTGGCGTATAGGTAATGATGTGCAGTATGTAAGCATCGACGGAGTGGTAGGCCGCGAGCCGGAAGATGAAGTCGATGTAAGCCTATCGCATATCAATCTCGACTATGTGTTTGATGTCCTCAACATCAATAATGTGGATTTCGGAGGTGTGGCCACTGGAGATGTCAGGGCCAAGGATCTTTTATCGGGTATTCCGCAGGCACATACAGATAATCTTGATGTGAAAAACCTCTCATATAATGATTGTGTATTCGGTGACGCTGTCATCAAGAGTTCATGGGACCACGAGCGGCAGTGCATCACGCTTGATGCCGACATAACCCGAGCTAACGGTGGCGGCAGCACGGTCGACGGTGTCATATGGCCCGTTAAAGATGGAGGCGGCCTTGATTTGGCGTTTACAGCCGACCGCACCGGCATCGGTTTCTTGCAGCCGTTCATGTCGGCGTTCTGCTCGAAAGTCGACGGTATAGTCAGCGGCAATGCACGGCTGTTTGGTTCGTTCAGCGACCTCGACCTCGAGGGGGATGCCTATGTGGAGGGTATGAAGTTGACTATTCCGTTCACCAATACGACTTACACGGCAAGCGACAGTCTGCATTTCCGCCCCGGGGTCATAGATATAAATGACCTGACCCTGCATGATGCCTATGGCAATACTGCCAAATTCCGGGGGCATCTGACACACCGCTATTTCCATGATCCGGTATTTTCGTTTTATCTTTACGATGCCCATGACTTTCTCGGTTATGATATACCCGATAACGGGGATCAAGCATGGTACGGCAAGGTATTTGTCGATGGCGGAGCTTCGATTATCGGCAAGCCCGGGCAAGTGGATATTAATGTTGTGGCATCTACTGCGCCAAACAGTACTTTCGGCTTTGTGCTTAGTGACAATCTACAGGCCGGCGAATATACGTTTGTCAAATTCCGCGACCGTGACAAGCTACAGCAGACCGACACGCTCAGTCTGAACCCGGTGGAACGTATCAAGCGTCTGCTTGCGTCCCGGATTTCTGACGATGAAAGCCCGACGGATTTCAACATCAACATATCCGTTGATGCCAATCCCAATGTTGAGGTGACGTTGGTTATGGACCCTATAGCAGGTGACCGTATAAGGGCGTGGGGTACGGGTAACATGCGTATGACTTATGCGAGCCGTAACGATGACATGCAGCTTTTCGGCACTTATACGCTTGACAGGGGGACTTACAATTTCACGTTGCAAGAGATTATAGTGAAAGATTTTACCATAGACCCGGGCAGCTCTATATCTTTCCATGGCAACCCGTATGCTGCACAGCTTAATATCACTGCGGCGTATCAGACGACTGCTAATCTCAGCGACCTCGATGTCGCGTTTAATACCGACAAGGATTTGGCCCGGACGAGCGTTCCTGTCAGGGCGTTGCTTAAGATAGCGGGTGATATGCGCCAGCCGGAACTGACATTCGATCTTGAATTTCCCACATTGTCGAGCGACATCGACCGCAAGGTGCGTTCGATTGTCAATACCAATGACATGCTTAGCCGTCAGGTGATATATCTCCTCGCCCTTAACCGCTTCTATACTCCCGAGTATGCCAATTCGGGGACCAACCATGGAAGCAGTGAATTTGCATCGTTGGCATCGACCACGTTGTCGAGCCGTTTGTCGAGCCTTCTTGGTACAATCAGCGACAAGTGGACCATTGCTCCGTCTGTGCGCAGCGACAACGGCGATTTCAGCGATATGGAGGTAGATCTGGCTCTGTCAAGCCATCTTCTTAATAACCGTCTGCTTATCAACGGCAACCTCGGGTACCGGGATAAGACATTGAATCCTACCAGTTTTGTAGGTGATTTCGATGTGGAATATCTTTTGAACAGGTCAGGCACTATACGTCTGAAGGCTTATAACCGGTTCAATGACCAGATTTTCTCAGCCCGCAATGCGTTGACAACCCAGGGTGTAGGCGTGGTGTGGAAACTCGATTTTGATAATCTCGACAGCTGGATTAAACGTCTGAGGCGTAGGTTAGCGAAGACCAAGCCGGTTGATACGGCTGTGGATGCTGCGCCACATGACAGTGTTGCAGTCGGTGGAGGCAACTGATATTAAGAGTCGATCTGGCTCCAATAACTTGTTGATTGTCGTCTCATTGCAGAGTATAAGCCGTTTGTATTAAAATAATTAACCAAAAAATACCAAAAACAATATCTAATAAATGTTAAGTAATGTATTTGTTTGGATGATATTTTAACATTGCTTTTTCTGCAAAATATACTTGAATCCCAATTTTGTGTGAGTATTGCACATGCTATATGTGATATGTGCAGCTTTGTAATGGTGTGTATAAGGTGTTGTTTGGTAGCTTATTGCTGTATATAACGGTTCAGTATGGGTAACGGGGGTGATTATTAATTGTATGGTATGTTAATAAATGTGGCATTAGGTATAAAAATGTGTTACGGTGCTAAATTTTGCTTAAATTAACTTTTGGGCTTGTTCTGCCTTGTCTGCCGTGGTAGATATGCGTAAATTTGCAATGCGCTTGACCCAGTCAAGTAGCTGAAAACATTACGCTTATGAATTCCATCCGAATAATCGCTTTTGTAATTGCAGCATGTGCGGCTTTCTGTGCAAGCACAGCTGATGCCAAGAAACCTCATCTCCCGCTAAAGCATCAGGTGACTCCTGTCACCGATCAGCAGGTGGATGAAGAAGAACAGATGACATTCTTGGAAAAAGCGATGGACTCTGCGCGTGATTTTTCTCCGTTTACGCTTAAGCCGCTGATCGATCCCTCGCAGTTTGTGGGTAATGTCCTTGCAGGAAAGATGGTAGACTACGCTGCTAAATTCCTCGGCACTCGTTATCGTTTTGGAGCTACTGGGCCTAATGCTTTTGACTGTTCAGGCTTTATGGGATGGATATATCGCAAGTTCGGTATGAATCTTGAACGCACATCCCGCAGCCAGTACACTCAGGGCAAACGTGTGGAGCTTGATGAACTCCAGCCTGGCGACCTGCTCTTTTTCAGTTCGCGTAGCAGCGGACGGCGCAACGTGGGGCATGTAGGCATGGTGGTGTCGGTAGATAAAGCCAATGGCACTTGCGAATTTATCCATGCTTCCACCCGTAAGGGCGTGACCTACCAGTCGTTCCCTGACAATGCTTACTACAGCCGCCATTATATCGGTGCGCGCCGTATGCTCGGCACATCGGTTTCGGCTGGCATCACCCTTGATGATGCAGCGATATGACGAGTGGCGGTGCTTGTCGGCACCGCTCCAAGGCTTATGGTCTATTTGGAATTTAGTTAGGGTTTCATAATCATTTCAGTTTCATAAACATTTCAGTTAATAGTGGAAAACCGGTGTCATCTGCCTACCCTAAAGGCGATGACACCGTTTTTTATTAAGGTTACAAAAGGCGGATTTCTGAATGAATATGAAACGTCATGGAATCCGTCTTGGCGGATTCCATGATGTTTGCACTCGGCTTGTCGTCTGATGTTATGATTGAAACAGGTCTTTAGCAGCTACCTTTTTAAATGCGCTATGAGGGTGATGATTGTGAAAGAAGATGAAAATATGCGGTAATGCGAGCTTCAACGGGTTTTGTAGTCCTTAAGTCGTGCCTGTAGCCTTTGGCGGGCGAAATATATGCGGCTTTTTACCGTTCCGAGCGGCAGGTTCATTTTTTCGGCAATCTCGCTGTATTTGTAGCCGGACACATGCATCGAAAACGGCACACGGTATTCGTCGCCGAACGAATTGATTGCTGCAGTTATTTCGCCTACTGCATATGAGCCTTCGGGAGATTCTAATCCTGAATCTTGGGCCATGTCAAGCTGATAAAGGTTTTCGGTCTTGTCGATAATGGTCTCCGACCGCATCATCCTGCGGTATTTGTTGATGAAGATATTGCGCATTATTGTGAAAACCCATCCCTTGAAATTGGTGTTGTCGACATATTTGCTTTCGTTGTCAAGGGCTTTCAGAGTGGTGTCCTGAAGCAAGTCGTATGCGTCGTCGCGGTTAGAAGTGAGGATATAGGCGAAGTTGAGCAAGTTGCCTTGAAGCTCAACAAGCTGGTGCTCGAATTTGGGTGTACTCATAGTGGTATAGCTGTTTAAAGTAATTAAGTAATTAAGAATGAATCTCAATAAGAATAGCCTTGATGTAAAGAGTTGAATTTTTAGTGGGATTTTATGACATCTCAGGCAGTGTTCGAAGTTGGATATACACAAATATAGCACTAAGTGCCAAGATGGGGAAATTATGTACGGCTTATTAATAAAATGTTTTTAAAATTGAGTGAAATTATGCGTAAATATCACATTATCAGTAGTTTAAAATGTAACAAACATGTATCTCGCATGTTACGGAAATGTAACAAAACGGCGATTTGGCTGTGGATTACGATGACGACGGGTATGCCGTGAGATAAATACAAGAATAAATTGGTCTACTTGATGCCTTAATTATACAAGTAAACGCAAAAAAGTGTAAATTTGCACATCTTTAAAAGAAGAAAATTGTTGTATATGACGTTAATAAGTAAGTCGCAAAAAGTAATGCACGTATAAGTCGCGGTTATTTTTGAGGTCATATTGGGCTTGAATGAAGGAGTATAACGTGTTATACGACCGAATGAAACACGATATGAGCCATAAATAGCAATGTTTATCGGATGCACTTTTAAGACTTACATATAGCGTTTAATTTATAAGACTTACATATGTCACTGATGGAGGCTTCTAAGCAAGAACTTCTGGACCGGCGGTATCTCCGCATGGCTACGATATGGGCTGAAAATTCATATTGTGTGCGTCGGCAGGTCGGTGCCATTCTGGTCAAGGACGACATGATTATTTCTGATGGCTATAACGGTACGCCGTCGGGTATGGAGAATGTATGTGAGGATGAGGACGGCTTGACAAAGCCATATGTGCTTCATGCCGAGGCAAATGCCATCACAAAGGTGGCCCGTAGCAATAATTCCTCTCAGGATTCGACCCTGTATGTCACGGCATCGCCGTGTATGGAGTGTAGCAAGCTGATCATCCAGGCTGGTGTCAAGAGGGTAGTCTTCCATGACCTTTACCGTATTACCGACGGTCTCGACCTCATGCGCCAGGTAGGCATAGAGATAGTGCATATTGCAGATTTATAAGTGAGTATTCATTTTAAATTATACAAAAATAACGCTCACTAAAGAAATATAATTTTAGGTTAAAGTGAAAGCTCACTTAAGTGATTGTTAAAATGAATAAGAGATTGAAGAATCCGGCAGTATGGATTCCGTTGGTTGTGGCATTGGCTTTTGCTTGCGGCATGTTAGTCGCAAACGGGTTGTTCGTACCGGGCCGGTCGGTCGGCGGAAACCAAAAACTGTCGACATTGCTTAATATTATAGGGCATGAGTATGTGGATGAGGTCGACACTGATTCTCTGATGGAGACGATGTACCCGCAGTTGCTGTCAGGCTTGGACCCCCATTCGGTATATATAAAGGCGGAGGATTTGGAGGCCGTCAACAGCGAGCTGGAGGGCTCGTTCAGCGGGATAGGGATAACATTCAATATGCTCAATGATTCCATCAATGTCCTTGAAGTGCTCTCGGGCGGACCATCGGAAAAAGTAGGGCTGCTGGCAGGTGACCGTATCGTGACTATCAACGATTCGGTAGTAGCCGGCAAGAAATGGTCAAACGAAAAAGTCATGTCGTGGCTGCGCGGCGAGTCCGGCACTAAGGTCAGGCTCGGCATCAGGAGGTCAACATCACCGGAACTTCTGCCGTTTGAAGTGACCCGGGGGCCGATACCTGTGACTTCGATAGATGCTGCATATCTGATTGACGATGTCACTGGATATATACGTGTCAATAAGTTTGGACGTACTACCTACGACGAGTTTTATACAGAAATGGTGAAGCTGCGTAATGCAGGAGCCAAAAGGTATGTTGTGGACTTGCGCGGCAATGGCGGAGGATTCATGGAGATGGCTGTACTCATGGCCAACGAGTTTCTCCCAGCCGGCAGGCTGATAGTTGCCACCCACGGACGTGACTCCTCTGCGGAGTCGGCTGCCGTCAGTGACG
>ULOI01010409.1_pt1 | contig 11559 bp, 9 predicted proteins | sample 1952231 | NCBI WGS metagenome assembly ULOI01 (sample SAMEA4835593, study PRJEB28245) | human gut metagenome | biome: gut microbiome; material: fecal sample | place: Denmark | collected 2008
TAAGAAAGGATTTTGTTATGGATACAAAAACGATGCCTCAAATATTAAAAGACCAATATGAATTTTACACACACTTATGGCATAAAAAACAATGCAATGAGGATTTATCGGTTTTTTCAAATTGTATTAGTGAGCGTTTTGAACGCATCGTTGAAATTGATGAAATTGACCGCAGTGAATTGTATGCTAACGGCCGCGTGATTTTTCGGGATAACGACCGTGGCATGCGTTTTGAAATCGGCGTGAGCGGAGAACTTGAAAAATTGCAAGCCGGGTTGGACATTCCTTTTGAACAAGATGCCCGTCAAATTGGACAAGAAGATTTTCAAAAAGAAGCGCCGGCAACCAAACCGACGGATTTTGTGTTATTTTTAAACGGCAATGTTTATTATGAAAATGTCGATAAAATTATGACGGGTACGTTTTCCCACGGCATTGCGCGCGGTTATTTTTATACGCATGAAAAAAGCAATGATATTACGGACGTGCTAAATTTACAATTTGGATATATCTCTCAAACACGTCGTGAAACTTATAATAAAAGAGGAATTCGCGACGGTATTGAAAGGTATGAAAATTACGAGTTCGGCCACGGTCTGTGCCAGGTATATAAAAATGGCAAAAAAGTCGGTCAAACGAATCACTATCGATGCGAAGAAAGCCGTGAAAAAAACGTATTGCAAAAATTGATGTGTATGACGGCTACTTTTAGAGGAAAACAACGTTTGAACGATTTAAATGAAATCGCCATGGCTATGATTGTTAAAGACCGAGCAGGGTATGAAAGGTAGTCAAACAGATTCCTTGAATGCGTGCCAAAGTTATAAATACTTAAAAACTTTTTTCATCAAGGTTGGGAAAGCATAGTTTTTTAAATCTTGCTTTTGAACAAACATGCCCGTGCCGTCCATTGAGGGTGGGCATTTATTGGCACCGTTTGAAGAGACAAGTGCCGTGTCCGTTGGGACAGATGATGGCTCGGTATCGCCTTGTTTGTTGGCTGCTTTATTTGCCATTTGGATTTGGAGGGCAGCGCTTAAAATCACATCAGGCGAATTGATTGAAGCTTTGACAATTTTTAATGTCAGATGAAAATGCGTAAACGTATGCGTAACGATGATACCTAAGTCTTGCACCTGAGGCATTAAAGGCGCTTCGTTTTCATAATGCCACGGAAATTCGTACAAACCGGAAAGCAACCCTTTGCCCGCTCGTTTTTGAATATAAAAGGCGCCATCCTTATTTTGAATCAGGTATAAAATACCCGTGCGGTTTTGTTTGGCGGGTTTTTTAATCAGTGGAATAACGGATGTCAATTTATCGCGATAGGCAATGCATTCATCCACCCATGGGCAATCGCAAATTTGAGCGGTTTGTTTGCTGCCTTGCGTCCCCACAAAGTCAAATGCCAATGTGTCGCCAGGGTTTAATGCAGCTTTGCATTTCGGATTGTTCGGAGTGCAAACAGTTGCACCCAAATCCATAATGGCGGACGCATAATCAGCCCCATGATTCGCGGGTGTTAACGTCGATGCCAAGTCGTAAATTTCGTTTTTATCAATTTCATTTGTGATACCGTACAATCGTGCAATAACCCGTATTACATTGCCGTCGACGACGGTTTCGGGCTTATTAAATGCAAAAGCGCAAATGCTCGATGATGTATAAGGGCCGATGCCGGGCAATTTTAATAAATCCTCGCGGTTTTGCGGAAATTTGCCGCCGTATTTTTCCACGAGCACACGGGCACATTCATGCACTTTTTTGGCTCGCGTATAATACCCCAACCCTTGCCACATCAACAAAACGTCGTGTATGTCGGCATCGGCCAAACTTTTTAGGGTGGGGAAGCGTTTCATCCAACGGTCGAAATAATCGATAACCGTTTTAACCGTTGTTTGTTGCAACATAATTTCTGATATCCAAACGGCATAGGCATTTTCATGTGCGCCGCCTTTGACGCGCCATGGCAAATCGCGCCCTTGGACACGGTACCAATCCAGCAATTTAAGGGCTAACGCATGGCAATCGCTCGCTTTTAGGCCGTTGGCCGTGGCAGGTTTTTGAGGTTTTTTTTCACCCGTCATAAACGTTAACCGTCGATTTCAATTTGAGGGATATTTTCCATATCCGTTTCATTTGTTTGAAGGGTATCTTCTTCAATAGCAGCCTCATGCGTTTCGCCTTTTAACGGCGGATTATTATCGCTTGTCGGCATTTCATTTTCGCCGGATACTTCGACGGGAATATCGACTTCTTCGATTTCTTCTTGACGCAACGTTTTGACTTTTTTGGCATAAATTTGCAACTTGCGCCCAGATTTGTCAACGTTTAAAAAGACATCTTGGCCGGGTTTGATTTTTTCTTGCATAATCAAGAAAGACAGCGGGTTTTCCACTTGGTTTTGAATTAAACGCTTGAGTGCACGCACACCGAATTTTGACGTATACACTTCATCGACAAACCAATTTTTCGCTTGGTCATCCACAACAACGTTATAGCCGATATTACGGGCACGTTTTAACAGTTTATTCAAATGGATGTCCACGATTTTGCGCAAATCGTCCTCGGTCAATTGATGGAAGGACACGATGTCATCCAAACGGTTTAAAAATTCGGGGCGGAAGTATTGCGTCAAAGCATCCACGCGTTGATAGGCGGGCAAATCCGCGCCGACGTTGGATGTCAAAATGATAATTGTGTTACGAAAATCAACCGTTACGCCTTTGGAATCGGTCAAATGCCCTTCGTCCAACAATTGCAACATCAAATTTAAAATATCCAGGTGCGCCTTTTCGATTTCGTCGAACAACACAACTTGGAAAGGTTTTAAACGCACCGATTCGGTTAAATAGCCTCCTTGTTCAAAACCCGGTGTTCCCGGCGGCGGCCCAATCATGCGCGAAACGGCCGAACGTTCCATGTATTCGGACATATCAAGGCGCAACAAAGCCGTTTCATCATTGAACATAAATTCGGCCAATGATTTTGCCAACTCCGTTTTACCGACACCGGTTTTACCGATGAATAAAAACGAACCGATTGGGCGGTTGGGGTCTTGAAGTCCCGAACGAGCGCGGCGAATTGCATTGGCCACCACGACAACGGCATTATCTTGGCCGACGACACGTTGTTTTAGATATTTTTCCGCATTGGCCAAACGGTTTTTGTCTTCGGCATCGACTTTTTCAACCGGAATGCCCGTCCAAGCCGAAATCGTGCGGTTGCAATATTCGGGGTGTACAATCGTAGCGGACGGGTCAACATCGCCTTTGGCAATATCCATCATCAACAAGCTTGCCGAATCGTCTATCAAATCCAAAGCTTTGGCCGGGAATGAACGTTGTTTGACATAACGGTCGGCCAATTGGCAAGCAACCTTGACCGTTTGGTTCGGAATGGTGACGCCGTAATGTTCTTCATATTTATGTTTTAAATTTTCGGCGATTTGAATGCTCTCAGCCACTGTCGGTTCTTCCAAAAACAATGTTTGCAACTGAGCCATCGCGGCCGTATCTTTTTCCATATAACTGACAAAATGCAGCGTATCGGATTCCGCAATTAAATTGACTTTGCCCGCCAATAACGATAACTTCAAAAACTTGGCGGGTTCAACGTTTTCGGGGTTTGTATCCACACGCACCAATAAGCTGATGTCACGAATGTAAAGCAAATATTTGTCGGGGTTCTCAACAATAATTTGCATAACCCGCTTGACTAATTCGCCGTATTCTTGTTCATTTTTGGTATCAAGCATAATCCGCGCAACGTCGATTTCCACGACGCTTTTGGCTTGCAAATAATCGGGCGCGTTTTCCGAAGCAATAAAAGCGGTTAACCCTTCAATCAAAGCCGATTTGCCGACGCCCGGTTGCCCGATGACAATCGGGTTGTTCGCATTCGTGCGCAATAAAATATGCAACAACCGTTCCAATTCACTTTCGCGACCAACCAAATCCACCAATTTGCCTTGGCGGGCTAACTCGGTATAATTGATTAGGTAATTTTCAAGATTTCCCGCCATGCTTATTCTTCCTCGTCCAAATTGCCGAACGTAAATTGCGGTTTATAGGTCAATTCCTTGCTTTCGTCTTCGGCGGCAAAATAATCGTTGTCTTGAACTTCTTTATCTTCCAACACGACATAGGCATTATAGCTGGCGCCGACCATGATGGCCTGCATATACGCCTTTTGCGTATCGCCCCAAACCAATAATTCGGGATCATCGGGTAACCCATACGTGTCAAACATCATATTCCAAAACATTTCTTTGCGGCGCAATTGCTTGGCCAAATTTTTGCGTGTCAAAGTCAATGAATTGTCCCCTTCGCTTTCATAATAAATTTTATAAGCGACATTGTCCGTTGCACCTGACGAAAACAAAACGCGAATGTATTCTTTGGTGGCCTTTTTCGCAAACGTCATGCTTGAAACGTATTTGACATCGTCGTAATCGGCCTGTTTTTCGATACATGCGCGAATGTCGGCAGGTTTAAGCACCTTTTTATCGCGGCAGCGTTGTTCATAAAAACTTGTGCGGAACATCGGGATGCCGAATTGGATTTTTGTGCGTTTATATCCCATGTCGCGCATCGCTTCGGTCACTTCATCAGGGGTCATGCCCAACGAGAGCCCTGCAAATTCAAAGCCGCGTACATCATGCAACGGGGCAAATAACCCTTCCAAAGCTTCCGGCGTTTGAATCACGGGTGGTGTCGGGGCAGGGGGTAATAAAGTGGGTTTTTGCTGAACCGGCAACTCCATTTTTGGCGTTTCGTCTTTTTTTTCAATTTTCACGACGCCCATGTCTTTTGTAATTGAAATCGGTTCTTCGCGTTTAATACTTGGAACGGGTTCAGGTTTAACAGGCTGCGGTTCGGGCTTTTTCACCGTTGGTTCTTGCTTTTTATCCGGGTTAAGCGGCACTTCCACCTCGGGCAACGGTTTGGGTGTTAAAACCAAAGAATCAAGCGGTTGGGCATTGCGGCCGATGTTCGGCAAATTGGGAGTTGGGTCGTCAAAAACGGGGATTTCGACCTCTTGTGCCAAAGCAACCGACACGTTTGTAAACATCAATAAGGTGAAAGTTAAAAGCATCTTTTTCATGAACAGCCCCTTTATTTGCTTGACCTTTTTTATTATATAGTTAAATATATATTAATGTATAATAAAACTGAGGTTAAAAGCAAGGAAAAAAATGGTTAAATTGGATGCAGTTGTCGTTTTTTGCGGCGGTTCACAAGGAACTAAGCCGATTTATATGCAACAGGCCGAAAAAATGGGGGCATTGCTTGCACAAAATAATATCAAATTAATTTATGGTGCCGGTGGGAAAGGGTTGATGGGCGCTGTTGCAAAAGGCGCTATTGAAAATGGCGGATACGTTATCGGCGCTACGATTCGGTCGTTGTACGAAATGGAAAAAGCAGATTTGGTTGAAACGGCGATTCACAAATTTGAAGTGTGGGATAAAATGTCCAGCCGCAAAATTTCGATGACGCGCCAGACGGATGCAATTTGCGTTTTGCCCGGCGGTTTGGGAACGATGGATGAATTGTTTGAATTATTGGTGCTGCGTCAAATCGGCATTTGTAATAAACCAATCGTTGTGGTAAACATAGACGGGTTTTATAATCCGCTGATTAATATGCTTAAAGAAATGGTCAAAATGGAATTTGTCAAACCGCACCAAATTGAATTGTTGACCGTAGTTGACAAGGTGGACGATGTGTTGCCTACGATTCGCAAAGAATTGGAAGAAATTGAAAAAGGGCAAAAATAAAGGATGCTTATGAAAAATTATCTGCTCGTTTTGGGATTAAGTTTTTTGTTGTTGACGGGGTGTGCCGCTAAACCGACCGACCCCGAAGAACTTAAAGTTTATGAGGCTAATAATGACCCGCTTGAGCCAATGAACCGCGTCATTTTTGGTTTTAACCAAGGGTTGGATAAATTTCTTTTAAAACCAGCAGCCAAAGGTTATAAGGCTGTAACGCCTGAACCCGCTCAGCGCGGTATTTATAATTTCTTTGATAACACGCGCCAACCGCTTTATGCCATTAATGCCGGTTTGCAAGGCGAAGGCGAACGATTGGGTACGATTTCGAAACGCTTTTTCATGAACACATTTTTCGGATTTTTCGGATTCCGCGATACGGCGTCCGAAGAAAATGTGCCATTTTATACGAACGATTTCGGCCAAACGCTCTATGTTTGGGGAATTAAAGACGGCGGCCCGTATTTAGTTGTTCCGTTCTTCGGCCCGTCGAATTTCCGTGATGGGCTCGGGTTGCTCGGCGATGGATTTCTAAACCCGATTGATTGGGCTTTTTGGCATGAACCCGCGCTTTTGTACGGACGACCGGCCGTCGGCGGTGTTGTCAGGCGCGCTCACGCGATGGACTTTTTGGATAGTTTAGAAAACTCATCGACGGATTTTTATGCAACGGTGCGCACAATGACTCAACAAAACCGCCGCAAAGAATTGGGTGATTCCGATGGACCTGATGATAATGGAAAAGCCGATTACGAATTCGAATTTGAAACGGATGACGAAGAAGATTAATTTATTTTAAAATGAGGTATATATGAAAAAACTGCTGGGATTAATATGCGCGATTGTTTTATTGTCAACGAAAGTATGGGCGGCGGATCCATCTGTTATATTTATTCGCAATTTAGCGGATGATATTATTACAAATGTTTTGACATCCGATGTATCGCGCGAACAAAAATTTGAACGTTTTAAACATGCATTTGAAGATGCGCTTGATTTGCGCAGCGTAGGGCAATTCGTTTTGGGTGTTTATTGGCGCCGTGCATCCGAGGCGGAACGCGAAGCATTCTTAGCGGCCTTTATTGATTTCACAACGAAAACATGGGCGGACCGTTTTGATTTGTATACGGGTCAAAAATTGGTCGTATCCGGAACGCGTAATGCCGAAGGCAATCAGTTATATGTGAACAGCCAAATTCAAAACAATCCGCCGGTTGAAGTCATTTGGCGTTTGAAAAAACTGAAAAACGGTCAATTTAAAATTATTGACATTATTGTCGAAGGCGTATCTATGGCGATGAGTTATCGCAATGAATATAGCGCTTTCTTACAAAAGAACGGTGGCAAATTGCCCGTGTTGACTAAAGAATTAGAACGTAAGAGTGCCAATTTCAAATTCACAAACGCCAAAGCGAAAAAATAAAAATAATTATATGGCTTTCCCCTCTCGTTTGAGAGGGGATTTTTTATTGATTTTTAGCCCCCAAAACGTCTTATAACTTCTTATTAGTGTTTATAAGTAACAGCGTAAAGTGGCTTAAATCAAGGCTTTTTCGTATATCTTCTTATTTCTCGTCATATCTCCTTACAGAGTGTTTTGGAAATCCGTGCACCATTTGGGCACCAAAGCATCAAAAGTAACGGATATTTAGAACTTGTGAAATTTCATATAATATAGCATTCATGCGGTTTTGCGTAAACTCATGCTTTTAATCAATGGTTATACGGATACTATTTTTTATATTCAGCCAATATCAAAACACATTAATGATATCATTCAATTTAAATTTTTATGGTCTTCTCAAAGATAACCGAACAAAATTTCATTTTTGAATTTTTTATCGCCGCGATATAACAAAAAGTGTATACAAAATTATGAAAGGAAATGGCGTTATAAGTTTAAAAAAGCCTTTAATGGCCGCTGGTTTGGCGGTAAAGCCGTAACTGAAACGGGGAAAGCTTTTACTCGTGACCGATTGCTTGATACAACCGGCATTGGGGGCGTTTTAAATGCAACCCCAATATACTCACAGAATGTAGTGGGCAAAACATATATTGAGGTCATAAAATGTATCGGTATCATGATGCGAGTATTAAGGCGCATGCGTAGGGGGCAAATTTCATGCTTGGCAGTGTAAAACTGATGCACAATTTATAACTTCACAAAATGAGCTATTTCCGCTTTCATTTGAGTGGACTAAAAATAAAACGCCGCTTATAAAACGGCGTTTAAATATGGCAAGTTAAAGTTTTCTTTCAATATCCAAAATAAATACGAAAAGATTTACATTAAACAAGAGCTTCATCCCCTTCAACGGTAGGTACAGTTGCGCGCGGTTTGATTTTCTTTTTGGATTTTTCGGTTATGCGGATTTTTTTGCCTTCCAGCAATTTATGAATTTCATCGCTGGTTAAGGTTTCGTATTCGACCAATCCGTGAGCCAAAATATCCAATTGTTTTTTGTATTTTTTAAGTAACATTTGCGCTTTTTTGTACGCTTCATCAATGACACGGCGGATTTCTTTATCCACTTCCAACGCCGTTGAATCGGCCATGTTTTTGCGTTTTGAAATGCTGTACCCTAAAAAGACTTCGCCTTCGGGTTCTTCATACGCAATCGGACCCAATTTATCGCTCATCCCCCATTCGGCCACCATTTTGCGTGCCATAGAGGTTGCAACTTGGATATCGTTGCTGGCACCGGTTGTGACTTTGTCTTTGCCGAAAATCATCTCTTCGGCGATACGTCCGCCAAACAAAATCGCCAAACGGGAATTTAAATACGTAATGTTTTGCGAATACTTATCTTTTTCGGGCAACTGCATTGTAATGCCCAAAGCGCGTCCGCGCGGGATAATCGTTACTTTATGTAGCGGATCGGATTCGGGTAGATGCAACGATAAAATCGCATGCCCCGCTTCGTGATAAGCCGTCATCAACTTTTCTTTGTCATCCATGACCAACGAACGGCGTTCTGAACCCATCATGACTTTGTCTTTGGCATCTTCCAAATCTTTCATTGTCACCATGGTTTTATTGCGCCGTGCGGCAAGCAATGCCCCTTCGTTAATTAGGTTTGCCAAATCGGCACCCGAAAAGCCTGGTGTTCCACGTGCAATCGTATGCAAATCGACATCGGGAGCCAACGGGACTTTTTTGACATGAACTTTTAAAATTGCTTCACGCCCGTTGATATCAGGGTTTGATACATAAATTTGACGGTCAAAACGCCCTGGTCTGAGCAATGCCGGGTCAAGCACGTCCGGACGGTTTGTTGCGGCGATTAATATTACCCCCGAATTTGTTTCAAACCCGTCCATTTCGACCAATAATTGGTTAAGAGTTTGTTCGCGTTCATCATTGCCGCCCCCCAATCCTGCGCCGCGGTGACGCCCAACGGCATCGATTTCATCGACGAATAAAATGCAAGGGCTCGCTTTTTTGGCTTGCTCGAACATGTCACGGACACGGGATGCGCCGACCCCGACAAACATTTCCACAAAATCGGAACCCGAAATGGTGAAAAACGGTACATCCGCTTCGCCTGCAATCGCACGGGCCAGCAATGTTTTACCCGTTCCCGGAGGGCCGACAAGCAACGCGCCTTTGGGTATTTTCCCGCCCAAGCGTTCAAATTTCGCGGGCGATTTTAAAAATTCGACGATTTCTTGCAATTCCTGTTTGGCTTCATCAACGCCTGCAACATCCTTAAAGGTTACTTTTTCTTTGCCACCCATCAACCTGGCTCGTGATTTGCCGAAACTCATCGCTTTGCCGTTGGAAGAGGCCATTTGGCGCATCATAAATACCCAAATCCCAATGAATAAAATCATTGGCAACCATGCAATAAGCGTCATCAACCATCCGTCCCCTTCTTTTACGGCAGGTAAGGCGGAAATTTCAACGTTATTTTCCTCTAATAACGGAACAATGCCGGACTCTTCGGGGGCAAAGGTTACAAATTTTTTGTTATCCTTTAATTCGCCGGTTAAAAGTTGCCCTTGCATTGTCGTCTTGACAACGTCGCCATTTTTTACCATATCGACAAAGGCAGAATAGCTTAATTCTTCGGCTTTGCCTTCCTCTTGAGGTTTGTAAAAAATGTTTGCAAGTGAGATGACGATCAGAAAAATAATCACCCATACAGCTAGGCTTTTTTTATTCGAATCATTTTGAACGGCCATGATTTTATCCTTTATTTTGGGGTAGAAACTCTATGTGTAATTCTATATAAGTCGCTAATTCTTTATAATCAAGTTTTGCGTTTTTTTCAAGTGAAAAGTATGGAAAAGATTGTTGAACCAAAAACGGGATACCTTTTTCTTTGACTTCGGGTACATGCGCTTTTATAAAGCCGTCCCGATTCGCAATGATATAAAACCTGTCCCACTTGGTTTTTTGCCCCGCTTTGACTTTAGTTCCCGCAGGCATGCGCGCGGCTTCCTTGGCGATAAAAATGCCGTGTTTATGGCTGATGATATGGCATGACCCCAATGTCGCCTTTTGAGGCAGCCGCTCGACCGTTTTTTCAAGTGCGGCATAGGGCAATGCTTTGCCGCTTTGCCCGATTGTTTCAATCAACGCCCCCATTGTCCGTATGCGGATTTCTTCAGGCTGTGCATGAAAGGCATCTTTATTAATCAAAGCAAATCCGCGCGAATCGATTGTCACATGGTTTTGTATAAAATCCTTGGTATAAAATTGCAATGCTTTTGCGGCCCGTGCCAAACGTTTTGCCGATGTGTTGATGGCATTTAACGGTAAGCCCAATTGCTCTAACACTTTCAAATTTTTACGCCAACGCACACGTTCAAAATTTTCATCTTCGTTCATCGGGTCGTTTACCCAATTTAACCGTTGGTTCGCCAACAGGTCGTACAGCTGGCATTTATGACATGACAATAAGGGTCTGAGCACCGTTAAATTTCCACGTGTTGCAAGAGGTTTCATGGCGGCCAATCCGTCGACGCCGCTGCCACGAGCCAAACGGGATAAAAAAGTTTCCGCTTGGTCGCTGCTGTGGTGGGCAATGCATAAATATCGGAGGCCGCGGCGCGCGCAAAAATCGGCCAGCAAATGATATCTGGCTTCGCGTGCCCGTTCTTCAATCCGAGTCACGGGTTTTTTCCCTTCCCATGTTAAAATGTGGTGTTCAATGCCCAAATTTTTCATTTGAGTTGCTACGAAACGTGCTTCTGTGACCGATTCGGGGCGCAGTTGGTGGTCAACTGTCACGGCAACTAAGGGATGCGCATTTTTGTGTGCCCAATTTTTAAGCAAAACCGCCAACGCCATGCTGTCCGCACCGCCCGAAACCCCGACAGCCAGCGGTACTTTTTCGGGCAAGGCATATAAGCTCATTTGTGCATCAAATGTCGATTTTAAGGACACGATAGTTTTTTAGCCTCATCTTGTGCGCGTTTTTTTAAATTAGCACTTGCTTTTGGAAATTCGACCGGCAAGGATTTAAATGCCGTACATGCTTCGTCTTTTTTCTTTAAATGTGCCATTGACATGCCGAGTTTCAGCAAGTTGTCGGGCGCTTTGGAATTGCTTTTATAGGTTGTGAACCCTTCGGCAAAAACGCCGACGGCTTGTTCATACTGACCACGTGCATAGTATGTTTCGCCTAACCAATAATTGGCGTTGCCGGCCAAATCGGATTTCGGGTTTTTTTCGATAAATGCAATAAAGCCTTTTTCGGCGCCGACATGGTCGCCTTTTTTTAGCAAACCATATGCCGCATCGTATTGTTCTTTAACGCTTTTGGCGGTTGCGGCAG
>ULOI01034732.1_pt1 | contig 11424 bp, 9 predicted proteins | sample 1952231 | NCBI WGS metagenome assembly ULOI01 (sample SAMEA4835593, study PRJEB28245) | human gut metagenome | biome: gut microbiome; material: fecal sample | place: Denmark | collected 2008
AACGCTTTGCCGAGTAGGCCCGTGCGCGGCAAATGCGGCCCGCGGCACAATTCGACATAATCGCCTTGCGTGTAAATCGATACTTCCTTAACATCCTCGGGCATATCGCGGATGATTTCAACTTTGTACGGTTCGCCGCGTTTTTCAAAATAAGCCATCGCGTCTTTACGGCTCATCATCTCGCGCACAATCGGATAATCGGCATCGACGATTTGCGCCATTTTCGCTTCGATTTTCGGCAAATCGTCCTCGCGCAAAATAATGCCGGCAAAATCATAATAAAAGCCGTTTTCAATGACGGGGCCGATGGTCGCTTTTGCGTTAGGGTACAACGATTCGACCGCGTGCGCCAATATATGGGCGGCCGTGTGGCGTAAAATTTCCAAACCTTGTGAATTCTTGCCGGTAATGATTGAAACAGTCCCCGAGGTTGTAATCGGCGTCATTAAATCTTGCGTTTGGCCGTTAAAAGTAATCGCCAACGCGTGTTTTGCCAAACCTTGAGAAATTTTATTTGCAATGTCCAAGCCGTTAATGCCGGCTTCAAATGACAGCTTTGCGCCGTCGGGTAATTCAATTTCAATCATATTATATATCCTTTTATAAAAAAAATTTGCCCGAAAATACCTTTTGGGACAAACAATCGAATCGTCGGCTTCCACAAAAATCCGCATCTACCAAATGCTGGCTTTTTCAGGCGCTTCAAATCCGCGCACTTTTAAGTGCTTTAAAAAAGGATTTTCGAACCTCCCCATACGACAGGGCAGGATTTAAGTATACGCCCTTTTTTTCAAATGTCAAAGAAATTTAATCTCTTTTTTATCGGCAACGCGGCAAACAAAAAAAATAGTCACTTGGTTGCCCCGCCTTACCGCACATGAATCCCTTTTAAGTCCTGCCAAAAATTCCTTACGGCATGCATAAACCGCCCTTTTTGAAGTGGCAGAACCTTGGTGGGCGTGGGATTGTTTGCCTTGGTTTGTTCCTCCACCTGGGGATGGATGAAAAATGATTTCGGCATTTTCTTTTTCGGACGTTCGGAAAATAGCCGCAAATATTTCGGCACATCGTTCGGCGTCATCACGCGGGGCAATTTCGGCAAAATCACAAACCGTTTTTGCCCGTCCGGCACCTCAACCCCCACAGGCACTTCGGGCAAGCGGCTTTGAAATACATCCAACATATACGTGTGAATCATCCGATGCACCGATTGTTCGATTAAAACAAAATTCGACATATCATTTTCACCGCCGAAAGAAAGCGGCACGCGATGGTGCACATTGTAATCTTTCGGCACAAAACCTTTTTTGGCCTCCTCAATAATTTCTTTTGAAAAAATGCCGTCCAACCGCCCTTGGTAAGCCAACCATTGGACATATTTATGCCGCGGGCGTTTAAAGCCGCGATGCCTGTCAAAACGTTCATGAAGCGGCACATCCGTCCCGTCCATAACAAATTTGGCAATGTATTCATCGTGTTTGGCGCGCGCCGCCGCGGGATTTAACCGTTTGAATTCGATTTGTTCGCACATAATACGGCTGGGAATCGATTCATAATAATAAATAACATTGCCTTTTTCATCATATCTTTTTTTCAACCGCTTATTCCTTTTTAAAAAAACAATTATGAACTTTACCGTCCGCGCATCCGTTTTATGTGGACGGCACAACCCTTTTTAACCACCCTTACGGTCGGCGCCCCTTTTGTCGGGTCGGGTGGCAATTCGCCGCGTTCGCGCTTTTCCTTGATTTGTTCGGCCAAAGTTTTGGGACATTTATTTAAGGTGCGTTCATTATCCGTTCCTTGTGCAATTCCTGCTTTTTCCAAACGGTTTCGTTCATCTTCATATTTTGCATAATCGGTAAAAATCAAACGCATCGTTTGTTCGGTCAACACATACGGAAAAACGGGTATTTCAATGAAAACTTTTTCACCATTGGGAATTTCTTTGTCCGCGGGTTGCGGTTGGATTTTGTTATGCAACAAATCAAACACGCGTTTGTGCAAAAACGGGCGATGGGCATTTTTATGAACCAAAACCATATTTTGAAGTTCATCTTTTCCACCCAACGCAATCGGTATCACATGATGCAATTCAAAATTGTCAGGAAAAAATCCATTGCAAGCATCTTCAATCACTTCGGGCGCAAAGTGTTCATATAAATGCCCGAGTTTGGCAAAATCGCGAATAAATTTATTTTTGGACAAGCGGTTAATTCTGTTTATTTTACGTTCAAGCGATGTTAATTCATACCAATGAATGCGCGCTTTTTTCGTATATTCAACGCGGCGCCAAGCAATTTCATGCGTCGACAGTTGGCGTACTTCATGCAATTTGGTTTTCACGCCTTTTCGCACATTCGAAAAAGAATAAATGGTGTTGCCCGATTCATCCGTACGTTTAAGAAGCATTTCGTCCTCGCTGTTTAAAAACCGCACTGTACCACGTTTCATTTAACTTTTTGTGCCTTCTTTTGCCGCTTTTGTTTTCATTGCCAGTCATTTTATTTTGATCGACCGTTGATAATGATTGCAATTGTTCTTTTAACTGAGCTTTTACCGACGGAGTTTCCAAGGTATTTTGTTCGGATGTTTGGATTGTCTCTTGTACGTGTTTTTTTTCGTTCGGTAACTGTTGAGGTGCCGTTTTTTCCTGAGACAGCATTAACAAATCGTCAAACCCGTTAAAATAATCGGCAATATTTTTTTTCGTCAAAACCGGGGGCAAAACGGGCATTAGGACATAATGTGCCTTGGCAATTTTATTCGGTTTATTTTCTTCAAAAAAAGCTGCCAGTGCATTCGTTGTCAATTGGTGAAGCCGTTCATGCAATCGCCCTTGAATAAGGGTGATATTGTCCGAATAATTTCTTCCGCCGAGGCAAATCGGCATCTTATGATGCAAATTAAAACCACGCGGTTTGAATCCGAAATTTTCAGCCAATTCAACGATTTTGCGATTAAAATGATTGTCCATTAACCCTTTTCGGGCAAAATCCCGCACAATATTGTGATTTTGAATATGATACCGTTTCACAAAGCGCGGGCGTTCCAATACATTTATAAGTGCATTTTTAACACGCCTGGCCATTAAAGAATTTGAAATAAGCGGGATGATAGATGAGTTCAACTTTCTGTCGCATCCAAACATTTCTCTGTTAAATTTGCGTTGTCCGTTTGATAAAAACCTGATAGGGATTTTTTCGCAACTAACCCCTTCTTTAACCGCTTTAAAGGACCATACGGCATTACCCTGTTTATCAAAAGTCAGATTTAATTTTGTTTCGTCAAAAGTAAAATCTTGTCTTTTCATGGCATCCTCACACAAAAACGGGGTTTTATTTTGTCTACGTTTTATTATACACGAATTTGGGATGTCTGTCAAAGAAGAAAACGGCAAAATGCATTCAAAAAAGCTTATAAATTATTTTTGATTCTTTTTCGGGCGTTTTATGACATTCTTTCGTATATGGCTGCATAAAATTAACCCGCGGCGCCTGACAATAACCATATATTTTTGGACAAAAACACCCGCTTTAAGAATCCATAGTTTGATTTGGCGCAGGCTTGCTTTTGAAAAAATTCCGATTCGTATTGTCATTTTTTTGATATTCGGCAAAACGGTTTTAAATTTAACCTCAATTTTTTGCATTAAAGAGTGCGCATGGCGCACAAAATTTATAAACCGTTCAAACATACGGCGCGCCAGCTGTGCCGATTGTTCAAAAAGGCGACGCCAATTCCAAGTCAACGGGTTTGTCAAATGCTTGGACACCAATACAATCAACACCGATGCGATAATACAAGCCGTTGAATAAACGATTTGGTCGGTAAAGGGTTCCTTGAAAACCATAATGCCGACAAAGACGGCCGTCAGCGGTTGCAATGCGCCGAAAATTGCCGTCATCGTCGACCCGATTTTTTGTATTGCCGCAATCAACGCTAAATTGGAAATGACGGTTGAAAACAAAATCAATCCGGCAAGCGACAACAAATCGTGCGGGTCAATCGAAAACCATTGAAAATTTTGAGTGCCGATAGCATAGGCCAATGAATACAACGCGCCGAAAAATAACGCGTAAAAAGTGAATTTCAACGGCTCCATTTCATTGGCTTTTGTTTTATTGGTTGCGACAATGTATGACGCATAAAACAACGCCGAAACCAACACGATGATAATGCCGGCCGTACCGGATTTCACACCGCCGCCGCCTGAGAGCAAGGACACGCCGAATACTGCCAAGAAAATAGAAATCCCAACCCAAACCGATTTTTTTTCGCCGAAAAAAGTGATCATCGCAACGGTAACGAAAACGGGATATAAAAAATACAAGCTGGTTGCCAAACCGCTGTCCAAAAAGTTATATCCCCACATTAAAAAAAAGCTGCACCCGACATTTAAAAATGCTAAAATACCCAGTAACGGCAAATCTTGATAGGTAATTTTTAATGATTTTTTCATCAGGCGCATCACCAACGCAATCACGGCCGCCGCAAAAATATACCGATAAAACACGACATTGTTAAAATGCAACCCTTGTTTCATTAACGACACGGAAAACAACGGAATGACGCCAAAGGTTATTGCCGAAATCAAAGCGCACACAACACCGATTGCGTAATTCATAAGCCCCTCATTTTTAATCGTTAATGAAAACGTTGTACGCTTATTCGAAGGATAAAGCAAGCAAAATTTATCCCCTCCCGACGGTTTTTATAATCATGTCGGCGCGAAAGTTTTTTGCCGTTATTTTTATCCGAAAATTGCCGCTTTTGGGCATGCGAAAATAAGTTAAAATTATTCTTCTTCGTCACTGTCGCCGGGCGTGGAATCCAACGCATAGCCTGCCGAACGGACGGTGCGGATGATATCCTTTTCCCCGCCTTCGTTCAGCGCGCGGCGCAAACGGCGGATATGCACGTCAACCGTGCGCAATTCGACATGAATCGACCCGCCCCAAACCAATTTTAAAAGCTCTTCGCGTGATAACACGATACCAGGTTTTTCCATTAAATATTGCAATAACCGAAATTCTGTCGGGCCCAGATGGACGGCCCGCTCGCCCCGCATCACGCGGCGTTTGGCAAAATCCATCGTTAAATCTTCAAACATTAAATTATCGTGTTTTTCTTGCGGCGCCACGCGGCGTAACAAAGCGACAATCCGTGCCATCAATTCGGGGATAGAGTACGGCTTGGTCATATAATCGTCGGCACCATAGGATAAACCGCGCACTTTATCGGCTTCATCGCCCCGCGCCGTCAACATGATAATCGGCGTATTGCGCAATTCATAGGATTTGCGAATATCGCGGCATAAATCAATGCCTTGGACATTGGGCAACATCCAATCGAGCAAAATTAAATCGGGTTTTTCGGCCATAGCCATCGGCATCACTTCCTTGCCATCCATCGCAACGATTGTTTCATACCCTTGCTTTTCCAAATTGTATTTAAGCAGTGTTACCAAACCCGCTTCATCTTCAACAATCATAATTTTGGTCACTTCTTATCTCCTTTTATCCTCTACAGTGTACACAACACGTGCATTTTAACCTATTTTCCTCATCTTACAATTCCAACTAAGGCTTGCCTCAACAATTATAAATTGTTTTCGCGCGCCAAGTTTCATTGGCGTGCTCGGGAAAAATGTCCCCCGGACATTTTGTCCCTGCGCGCTGTTTACAACACTCGTCAACAACTTTTGCCTCGTTCGGGGTCACTCTTGTACTCCTTTTCTTGGGGAATGCGCTTGTTTAATCATTCAAAAAATCAAACGCCTTTTAATTTTTCAATCGCCGCCGCTTTGGAACGCGCGCCGAAGATATAACTGCCCGCTACCAATATATCAGCCCCCGCCAATACGCAAGCGGGCGCCGTAATATCCGTAATGCCACCGTCGACTTCGATTTGCACCTTTTTGCGCCCGATTAACGCCCTTAATTCGGCAATTTTTTTAATCGCTTGTTTTTCAAAAGCCTGCCCGCCGAATCCCGGCTCAACCGACATGATGAGCACTTGGTCAATGTCGGGCAAATACGGGATTAAATCGCTGGCCTTCGTGTGCGGTTTAATGGATAACCCAACCTTTTTATGATGTTTTTTAATTTGAGCGATTAACGCCGGCGTATCGTCGCAACATTCCAAATGGACGGTAATGATATCCGCCCCCGCCGCCGCGAATTGGTCAATAAAATCGGACGGATACGCCATCATCAAATGCACATCGAACGGCAAATCGCTATAGGGGCGTATCGCTTTGACAATCGGCGGCCCGAACGTGAAATTCGGCACGAAATGCCCGTCCATCACGTCCACGTGAATCATATCGGCACCGGCGCGTTGCAAAGCCCGCACATCCCGCCCTAAATTGGCAAAGTCGGCACTTAAAATACTGGGCGATACTAACACATTTTTTCGTTTTTGTTTCATAACGGAAAGTATAATGAAATTCATCTCTGAAATCAAGCAGATAGTTCGGTATGACCCTAAATGTCCGATTTTGAAGATAAAATGCCAAAAAATATAAACTGAATTTAACGAGGACAGAACCTTAGAAAACCCCACCCGCAGTGTACCATGTTAGTACATAAGGGTGGGGTTTTTCACCGATAATGATACGTTAAAAAAGACAAATCAATTGTAATGGCGTTAGAATCAAGACCCCCCCTCCTGTCGTGTACAGTGCGCAAGCAATAAACATGCCGGGGGGCTTGTTTTTGCGCGCAAACGGGTGGGACTTAATGAGAAAGGTTACAATCCTTTGCAACCTTTCGAATTGTAGTCGGAATTGATGTACATAAAGGAGGGGGTTTTTCGTCGATAATTCACATAGTCAATCAAAACATCTATAACGGCGTTAGAATCGAATATTCCCGCTACGTTGTGTACACTTTGGTACATAAGTAGCGGGAGTGAAGATAATAACCCGTGAAAAATCACAAGCCAAATTTAACGCGAACAATCCCATTCGCAGCCGTAAAAATCATAAAATGAAATATAACTTAAGGAAGAATCAAAAAATCGCAAGACGCGGTGTACATTGTTAGTACATAAGTCTTGCGATTTTGAAGATAATTACCTGTTAGATTTTATTTTAACTCGCCGGAGGCGTAAAGCTTGGCCATATCCGCCAACGATATCGGCTTAATTTGCGATGCATGACCCGCCGCACCGAATTCTTCATAGCGGGCTTGGCAAACTTTGGCTTGCGCTTCCATTGCGGCGGCCATGTATTTGCGCGGGTCAAATTCGGCGGGGTTTTCCACGAATACTTTGCGGATAGCGCCCGTGATGGCCATACGCAAATCGGTGTCGACGTTCACTTTGCGCACCCCGTGTTTGATGGCTTCTTGGATTTCGGGAACGGGCACGCCATAGGTTTGGGGCATCCCGCCGCCGTACGCATTAATAATGTCTTGCAAATCTTGCGGCACCGAAGATGAGCCGTGCATGACTAAGTGCGTGTGCGGCAATTTTTCGTGGATTTTTTTAATCGTGTCAATGGACAAAATCGCCCCGTCGGGTTTGCGTGTGAATTTATAGGCGCCGTGGCTTGTCCCAATGGCAACGGCCAACGCGTCCACATGCGTTTCGGATACGAATTTGACCGCATCGTCGGGGTCGGTTAACAATTTTGATTTGTCAATTGCGCCGTCAAAACCGTGTCCGTCTTCTTTATCGCCTTTACCCGTTTCAAGCGAACCGATAACGCCGATTTCGCCTTCGACCGATACGCCGACCGCATGGGCAACTTCGGTCACGCGGCGGGTGACGTCGGCATTATATTCATGCGAAGCGGGTTTGCCGTCGGGCGTTAAAGACCCGTCCATCATTACGGACGTAAAGCCGTTTGTCATTGCCGAATAGCATACGGCGGGGGTCGGGCCGTGGGCTTGGTGGACACAAATCGGCATATCGGGATACATTTCAACCGCCGCCATCATCAAATGTTTCAACATCGCGTCGTGGGCATAAGCGCGGGCGCCTTTGGACGCTTGGATAATTACGGGTGCGTCGACTTTTTTGGCGGCCGATAAAATTGCCAACACTTGTTCCATGTTGTTGACGTTAAATGCCGGAATCCCATAGCCGTGTTCGGCGGCGTGGTCCAATAATTGACGAAGAGATACTAAAGCCATATTTTTTCCTTTCTTATTTAAAAATTTCTTTGTCTTGCGGTTAAAATGAAGCAAAACAAAGGGGTGTTATTCATTTTACGCGTTCATTTGTCCGTTTTTCATACCTTTTTTTTAGCACACAAACGCCCAAAAAGTCCATTGTTTTTTACAAATTGTGTCCCGGAACTTTTCTATAAGCGGCAGGCGGCATTTTATTGTCCCATTGGCTTAACCGTTTCGCGCCAATCTTTGCCGTTGATAAGCAATTGCCGCGGCGTCGGTTTGGCATTTTTGGGATAGGCATAAACGACTTCAAAAACATCTTGCTTGCCTGCAGATGCCCCTCCTCTGAACGCGGAAGAACGAAAACGCCTATCAAGGGCGGGTGCGAACTCTTCGGGAATATAAAACCGCTGGGCACGGCCAAAACGGTCCTTAGGGCATACGGGCGGCGTAAATTGCGTACAATCGGATTTATCCCAATCAATTTGAAATTGGATGTAATGCCCGCTTAACAAATCGCGCGGGTCGTACCCCGTTATCGCCAATTTGACGGTGGGGGCTTTTTTGGCGGTTAATGCCACTTGGCTCATCCAACCGAACAAAATTAAAAAGGATGTGCAAAAGGCAGCTATGATTAAATATTTACGCATGGTTTCCTCCCTTTCGAATGACGGTTGCCTTTATTTTTTTCCATCCCCATACAACAGCCAAAATAACGCCGCCCGACAAGATGAGGCCAAGCCCGGTAACGGCTAAATTAATAAACAATTGGAAATATAAAATCAAGATGCGCAGCGCAATCAAAACCGTGTTGGCGTTGAATGATTTCATATGGTTTGTTTTTAAACAAATAGATGACATGATACTTAAAAATAAAATGCTTAAAACAAACCCCGGCAATACGTGCCTATACACATCATAAAGGGCAAATTCGCCCGCCAAAATGCTGACATACATGCCGACGACAGCCCACGTAGCGATCGCTTTAAAAAATGAAAAAGGCAATTTGCCCGCGCCGTAAGCAATGGCACCCGACGCAGCGGCCGAAAACAAAGTCGTTGTCAACGGATACCCTTCAAACAAGCGGAAGATGTATTCCCACAATGAACCGTCCAAAATGCCATATCCGAATAACGGCAGCCAGATTAAGGCAAGCAGGCGGACTTTTGAACACAAAACCAACGGCAACGCGGATAACGCCCATAACAACACCCCGCTTTTGTCATCGGCCGTTAAATGGAACACTTGCGCAGTTAACCCTATCAAAGCGCCGCAAAATAAAAAGGATAAGAACAATCCGGCTTCATAGGCTTTGGCATATCCTTTTTCGTCCGATTTAAATGTGCCGAACAACAAGGCGGCAAAAAGAATAAACGCGCCGCCGATTTTAATTTGGCCCGGGATAACATCCCAATTCGATGCGATTAAGGAAATCACGCCCAACCCGATACAAAAAACGGCAATGAATATCAAGCTGAGCATGCCATAAGATTTCGCGTGCGTTTGTTCATACGCCCAAATGGCCGCTTGTTGCTTTTGCGTAATTAAATCCGCCCGGCGCCACGCATCCAATTTTTTTTGAAGGTTTGACATACTCTATCCTTTCTTTTTTTTAAATCATTTGCCGCCCTGTTTCAAAGTTTTAATCATTCACTTTAAAAAACGGCGCGCGATTTAAAAAAGCGGTTGCCCTTACAAACTTGTTTATTTAAGCAGCGAAATCGCTTTATCCACAACGGCAGCGGAGGTAAAGCCAAACTTTTTAAACAATTCTTTGCCCGGGCCCGATTGTCCGAATCGGTCAATCCCGACAATGCCGCCCTTATCCCCGACCCATTTGCACCAACCGTAAGTGGCGCCCGCCTCTATCGCCAACCGCGGTGCGGAACCCAATACAAGTTGTTGATAATCCGCGCTTTGCCGTTCGAACAATTCCCAGCATGGCATCGATACGACGGCGGCTGCAATTCCCATAGCATTCAATTCGTTTTTGGCCTCAATCGCCAACGCGACCTCGGACCCTGTTGCAATCAACGTGATTTTGCGCGGCGTGTCCGGTTCATACAGGACATAAGCCCCCTTCGCCGATTTATTTTCCGCCACGCTGTCACGTAACAACGGCAAATCTTGGCGCGATAAAATCATCGCCGACGGATTATGGGCATGTTCCAGCGCCGCTTCGTAACATTCGGCAACTTCGATAGCATCGGCGGGGCGGAAAACCAATACGTTCGGCGTGGAACGCAAGCTGATTAATTGTTCAATCGGTTGATGTGTCGGGCCGTCTTCGCCAACGCCGATTGAATCGTGCGTCAAGACGTAAATCACCCGCGCGCCCATTAAAGCCGCCAAACGCACGGCCGGTTTCATATAATCGACAAACGACAAAAAGGTGCCCCCGTACGGGATAAAGCCGCCGTGTACCGCCATGCCGGCCATCACGCCCGCCATGACATGTTCGCGAATGCCGTAATTGATATAATTGCCGCCATAATTATCTTTTGTCACCGGCACCGATGTCGGCGCATTGGTAAAATTCGCGCCGGTTAAATCTGCCGACCCGCCGATTAAGTTCGGTATCAAACGCACAAGTTCCCCCAACACTTTTTGCGATGATTTGCGGCTTGCAATCGGTTTGGCATCTTTGGACAATTCTTTTTTAAACGCCAACATGCCTTTTTCAAAATTCTTTGGCAATGCGCCCGATATGTCTTGTAAAAAGGCGTCTTTCTTATCGGCCGCATCCAGCCGTTCGTTCCACAGTTGCCAAGCCCCCTCGCCTTTTGTGCCGGCGGCGCGCCATTGGAATAAAATATCCGACGGAATGTCAAACGGTTCATACGGCCAATCAAGCGCTTTTCGCGTAGCGGCCGTTTCATCTGCCCCCAGCGGCGCCCCGTGAACGGCGGATTTGCCGGCTTTGGCGGGCGACCCGTACCCGATAGTTGTCTTACAATCAATAAAAACGGGTTTATCCGATGTTTGCGCCTTGGTCAATGCCTCTTCAATTTCTTCAAAATTATGCCCGTCACACGATAAAACGTTCCACCCGTTCGCTTCAAAGCGCATATGCATGTCGGTGGATGTTGAAACCGACGTTGACCCGTCAATCGTAATCGCATTGTTATCCCACAACACAATCAAACGGTTAAGCCGCAAATGCCCCGCCAACGAAATGGCTTCTTCGGACAACCCTTCCATCAAACACCCGTCGCCAACAAACACATAGGTTTTATGGTTAACCAAATCATCGCCGTAGCGCGCATTCATCATGCGTTCGGCCAACGCCATCCCGACGGCG
>ULOI01054453.1_pt1 | contig 11385 bp, 9 predicted proteins | sample 1952231 | NCBI WGS metagenome assembly ULOI01 (sample SAMEA4835593, study PRJEB28245) | human gut metagenome | biome: gut microbiome; material: fecal sample | place: Denmark | collected 2008
TGTACGATGTCCATGCCGAAATTCTTAGTGCTCCTTGCAGGCTTTATGCCGCATCTGCAGTTGGCGGACAGTACAGCGACCCCGTCAAAGCAACGGAAAGACAGTTTACAATCAAGCAAAACATACACTTAAGAACTGCTGGCATTCCAGTACAAATAACTCCAAATCCCCTTTCATAGCAAAATTTTGAAAGAAAAGCTGTCCCCTTTCGCAATCGCCTAAAGAAAATCACATAGAGAAGGAGAAGAAACATGTATACATTAGAAGATATTCAGGCAGTGGACATGGAAGTTGCAGATGCCATTACCAAAGAATTTGACCGTCAGAACAGCCACATTGAGCTGATCGCATCTGAGAACTGGGTGAGCCCGGCAGTAATGTCAGCAATGGGCAGTGTAATGACTAATAAATATGCAGAAGGCTATCCGGGAAAGAGATATTACGGCGGATGTGAATGCGTTGATATTGTAGAGAACCTGGCAATTGAGAGAGCAAAAGAGCTGTTTGGCTGTGACTATGTAAATGTACAGCCACATTCCGGTGCACAGGCAAACATGGCTGTACAGTTTGCTATTTTAAAACCGGGTGATACCGTAATGGGAATGAACTTAGACCATGGTGGACATTTAACACACGGAAGTCCGGTAAACTTCTCCGGAACATATTTCCATATTGTGCCTTATGGTGTAAATGACGAAGGCTTCATTGACTATGACAATGTTATGCAGATTGCAATGGAATGTAAGCCAAAGATGATTATTGCAGGTGCATCCGCATATGCAAGAACCATTGATTTCAAGAAATTCCGTGAAATTGCAGATGCCTGTGGTGCAGTTCTTATGGTTGATATGGCACATATCGCAGGACTTGTTGCAGCAGGACTTCATCCAAGCCCAATCCCATATGCAGATGTTGTAACAACAACAACCCATAAGACCTTAAGAGGACCAAGAGGCGGAATGATTCTCTGCAATCAGGAAGCAGCAGATAAATATAACTTTAATAAGGCTGTATTTCCGGGAATCCAGGGTGGACCTTTAATGCATGTCATTGCAGCAAAGGCAGTCTGCTTAAAAGAAGCGTTACAGCCGGAATTCAAGGTATATCAGCAGGGTATTATTGATAATGCCCAGGCACTTTGCAAGGGATTATTAAGCCGTGATATCAAGATTGTATCCGGCGGAACTGACAACCATCTGATGTTAGTAGACCTTACTAATTATGATTTGACAGGTAAGGCAGTAGAAAAATTATTAGATGCTGTAAACATCACATGTAATAAGAATACCATTCCGAATGATCCGAAGTCTCCATTCGTAACCAGTGGCGTTCGTCTTGGTACTGCAGCTGTTACATCAAGAGGCATGAATACAGAAGATATGGACAAGATTGCAGAGGCAATTGCCATGATGATTAAAGAGGGCGAGGCAGCTTCTGAGAAAGCAAGAGCAATTGTAGCAGAATTAACTGCAAAATATCCTCTGAAATAAATCGTAAAAATTTTTGTCGGGAAATTAATGATTTCTTAAGAAATCTTAGGAATTATCCACGCTGTATTTCGAATAAGAAAATGATAAAATAGTCGTAAAGTATGAAAGCTTTACGGCTATTTTTTCAAAGTCAGGCACCCATAAAAAGCTGCCAACGGCAGTTTCTACAGGTAAAAGGCAGGAAAAAGGAATTATTCAGGAGGAGACAGATGAGCAAAAAGAAGGTAGGCATTATTATTGGAGTTATTGCAGCGGCAGTAGTTGCAGCCGGAGTAGGATTCTATTTCCTAAAGGGAAGAAGCAGCGGTGGAAATTCTGCAGACAAGGTATATGTAGAAAAAGTATCTGCAATTATGAACCAGTCAGCAGGAATCAATAATCGTTACAGTGGTGTGGTAGAACCACAGGAGACCTTAGAGATAAATAAGGATTCCGAACGTAAAGTAAAGGAAGTATACGTTTCTGTTGGTGATGAAGTAGAAGAGGGAACCGTATTATTTTCTTATGATACAGAAGAACTGCAGATGCAGATAGACCAGGCAAAGCTTGAGATGGAAGGCATTGCAAATGACATTTCCAATTCAAATGCACAGATTGCAGAATTGCAGAAAGAAAAAGCAAGCGCACCGGAAGACCAGCAGTTTGAATATACCACACAGATTCAGACACTGCAGACTTCCATTAAGCAGTCAGAATACAACAAGAAAAGCAAACAGGCAGAGATTGACAAATACCAGAAATCCATCGACAACTCAGAAGTAACCAGTAAGATGGCTGGTGTTGTAAAAGAAATCAATGAAAACGGGGTGGATCCCAATGGAAATACTGCAGCATATATGAAAATATTAGCGACAGGCGAGTACCGTGTAAAAGGAACGATTGATGAGACTTCTGTAGGAACAATTTCAGAGGGAACACCGGTTATTTTACGTTCCAGATTAGATGAGACGCAGACCTGGACAGGAAGTATTTCCAAGATTGATACTGAAAGCAGCCAGACGGACAGTAATTCTTCTAATATGTATGATGGAGGCAGTTCTGGAGATTCTGCGTCTAAGTATTCATTCTATGTTACTTTGGACAGTACAGACGGACTGATGTTAGGACAGCATTTATATATAGAGCCGGATTACGGACAGGGCGAGGTTGAAGAAAAGGAAGGAGTCTGGCTGTACGGCTATTATATTGTGCAGGATGATGGAGACCCATATGTATGGGCAGCAGACAAGAAGAACAGACTGGAAAAACGCAAGGTAGAATTAGGCGAGTATGATGAGAATCTCGATGAATATGAGATTAAATCCGGACTTTCTGAAGATGACCTGATTGCATTCCCGATGCAGGGACTGTATGAGGGTGTAACAGCAGTTACCAATATGGAAGAAGTAGATTATTCTTCTCCGTTATATAATCAGGAATCTACAGATGATTCCGGTATGGACGAAGGAATGTATGATGAATACGGAACTGAATCTATGGATGAAGGCATGTATAATACTGACGGAACCGAATACATGGACGAAGGAATGTATGATGAAGCCGGAACTGAATTTACAGATAGCGGCGAGTCAGGTGCGACAGATTCGGAGGTGGTTGAATGATTCTGAATCTGCAGCATATCTATAAAGATTACAATCAGGATAAACTGGTAGTTCCGGTATTGAAGGATGTATCTTTACAGGTAGAAGAAGGAGAATATGTTGCTATCATGGGACCGTCCGGTTCCGGGAAGACAACATTGATGAATATTATCGGGTGTCTGGACAGACCGACTTCCGGAACCTATGAACTGGCGGGAAAGGATGTCTTAAACTTAAAAGACCGTGAGATGTCTGCTGTCCGACTGAACAGTATTGGATTTGTATTTCAGAGTTTTCAGCTGATGCCAAGGGAAAGTGCACTGGATAACGTATCACTTCCACTGAGCTATGCCGGTGTAAAGAAGAAAGAACGGAAAGAAAGAGCACAGAAGGCATTGGAGCGTGTAGGATTAGGAGACCGTTCCGGGTTCCGTCCGACACAGCTTTCCGGTGGACAGAAGCAGAGAGTAGCAATTGCCCGTGCCATGGTAAATAATCCGAAGATTTTACTGGCAGACGAGCCGACCGGAGCATTGGACCAGAAATCCGGTAAACAGATTATGGAATTGTTCCAGAGCCTGAATGATGAGGGCGTTACCATTGTCATGATTACCCACGATATTAACATTGCAAAACAGGCAAAGAGAATCCTCCATATAGTAGACGGAGAAATATTTACAGACGATGAGGAGGGCAAGGCATGAAAAAGAAAGTTGTAATTGCAATTCTAATCGTAGTTTTAGCCGGAGGTGGAATCACCGGAGGAATAGTAGGATACCGGGCATACCAGAATAGTAAGCTGGTAGCAGAGGTACAGTCAGTATCCATGTTAAATACTGGTTCCTGGGATGACAGCATGGAAAGTGACGGAACCGTGACCAATGGACAGCAGCAGGATGTTTATGTCAGCACAGAGCAGACCATTCAGAAAGTGTTTGTAACAGAAGGACAGGAAGTATCCGAAGGTGACCCGCTGTTACAATATGATATGACCAATATTGACCTGGCAATTGAGATGAAGAAATTAGACATCCAGACAATCGAAAATAATAGTGCTGTAGCACAGAAGGAATTGGAAAAGCTTAAAAATACCAAGCCAATCAGCAATGCCACAACAAGTACACCGTCTGTAGACAGTGTGACGCCATCAGCACCGGAAACACCATCTACGGATACTTCTGTAACCACACCGGATACGGTAGAAGAGAAGAACGGAGATGCCTATAATTATATTTCAACAACGGCGCAGCCATATACCGGAGATGGAAGCCAGGAGAATCCATACCGCTTCTTATGTACAAAGGAAGCATATGTCTATGGAAGCTATCTGAATACATTGAAAAGTGAGGGGAAGGTTGCGGTATTTGAAATTCATGACGGAAATATCGTAGCCGGAACCTTAATCAGTGCATGGACAAAAGTCGGTGCAGCTTTAGAGGAAGCAGACCCGGATGCAAAATGGTATGTTATTGATGGAAGTAAAGTAATTAATGAGCCGGATGTCCCGGATACCCCGGTCGAACCGGTTGTACCGGATACACCATCTGTACCGGATGATAACCAGCAGAGCGGATATACAGCAGATGAACTGGCAAAAGAGATTGCGGATAAAGAAAAAGAACTGACTAAGCTTGATCTGGATAAAAGAAAAGCGGAGCTTGCGTTGAAACAGATGGAAAGCCAGTCAGAAGATGGAATGGTTTATGCTGAGTTTAATGGTACCGTAAAGAAAGCAGGAGATCCGGATAATCTTCCAAATGATGGAAGTGCATTTTTGACACTTTCCGGTTCAGATGGTCTATATGTAAAAGGAACTCTAAATGAGCTTGCATTGGAACAGGTGAAAGTCGGACAGAGTGTTACGGCAACCTCCTGGAGCACCGGAATGGTATTTGATGCAACAATAACAGAGATTAATGATTACCCGGAGGATTCCAATGGCTATTATTATGGCAATGGCAATCCGAATGCATCCTATTATGGCTATACCGCATATATTGAAGACAGCACTGGACTTAGCAATGGAGACAACTTAAGTCTTTCCATTAATCTTGGTGGAGATGAAGATTCTTCCGATAAGATTTATCTGGATAAAGCATATGTGCGTAAGGAAGATGGTAAGAGCTATGTCATGAAGGATGATGGAACTGGTCATCTTGTAAAACAGTATGTGAAGACAGGAAAGACCATATACGGATATGCAGTAGAAATTAAATCCGGAGTTACAATGGATGATTATCTTGCTTTTCCATATGGTAAGACAGCAAAAGAAGGAGTCAAAACCAATAAGGATGAAGATTCCGGAACTGTAATGTATTAGTAGGAGGGACGAACATGTTAGAAAATTTAAGATTATCTTTTCAGGGTATCTGGTCACACAAGATGCGTTCCTTCTTAACTATGCTGGGTATTATTATTGGTATTGCAGCGATTATTGCAATTGTATCTACGATTAAAGGAACGAATGAACAGATTGAGCAGAACCTGATTGGCGCAGGTGATAACAATGTTACAGTGCAGTTGTATCAGGGAGATTATTCCATGGATTTTTCCTATGGAAGTGTACCGGGTGGAATTCCGGTAATTACAAATGAAGCATTGGAGCAGATTAAAAATCTGGATGAAGTAGAGGATGCATCTTTATTCCTTTCCAGACAGGATTATGATGGAGCATACTATAAAAATACTTCTCTTTCCGGCGGTTATATTATGGGAGTAGACAATGGCTACTTTAATACTGCGGGAATGATTATGAAGAGCGGACGCTGCTTTACCGAAGAGGACTACAGTGATTTTGCAAAGGTCGCAATCTTAGATGAAGATTCTGCAGAAGCATTATTTCAGGGTGAGAATCCAATTGGAAAGACCATTGAAATTAAGCAGCAGCCATATATTGTTGTAGGAATTGCAACCAAGAGCGAGCAGTTCGAGCCGGTTATCAATTCCATTGATGATTATTATACTTATTCCCAGGACAGCAGTGGTAAGATTTATGTACCATCTGTAACCTGGCCGATTATCTATCGTTATGACGAACCACAGCAGGTTCTCATTAAAGCAAAGAGCACCAGCGATATGACCAATGCAGGAAAGAAGAGTGCCGATATTTTAAATGGCTATCTTGCAACATCGGATGATACCATTAAGTACAAATCCGAAGACTTACTGGAGCAGGCAAAACAAATTCAGCAGTTGAGCCAGTCCACCAATACCATGTTAATCTGGATTGCCGGAATTTCCCTTCTGGTTGGCGGTATCGGTGTAATGAATATCATGCTGGTATCCGTAACGGAGCGTACCAGTGAGATTGGTCTGAAGAAAGCAATCGGAGCAAGAAAGTCTGTTATCTTAGGACAGTTCTTAACCGAGGCAGCAGTACTTACCAGTTTAGGCGGATTGATTGGAGTTCTGGTGGGAATCATATTAGCTGAGATTATCTCGAAACTGAGTACCACACCGGTTGCCATCAGTGCACCGGCAGCCGTAGGCGGCGTGGGATTCTCCATGATTATCGGAATTATTTTCGGTCTTCTGCCATCCTATAAGGCAGCAAACTTAGACCCAATCGAGGCATTGCGTCACGAGTAAAAAATAGAAAAAGTGTAAAAAAAGAGGAAAATTCAGATTTCATTGAATTTTCCTCTTTTTAGATTTTACTGTCATGGTGTAAATGAGCTGTTTTTATATCAGAAAGACCAAGAAAATAATCAGAAGAAACTTGATAGTAATGGCAAAGCTTCAGAAGATGGCGGATAGGAAGCTCGTTAGCACCACGTTCGTAACGGGCATACATGGTCTGGGAAGTTCCGAGAACGTCGGCAATTTCCTGCTGGGTTTTGTCATGATCTTCGCGTAAATCGCGCATTCGCTGTATGTAATCCATATAATCTCCAAATCTGAAAATAAATCCGGAATTTTTCAAAAATAAATTTATATAATTCTCAAAAATCCAGAATATATCCTAAAAATAATATGTCTTGCAGAGGACTTTTTTAATTTATCATAATAAAGATGTTTACTATTGATTTTAGTAAATATATGTACTAAAATAGAGAGCAGTTCAAATGATAAAAGGAAGATAAACAGGAAAGGCGGACATTTATGAAAAACAGAAAGATTTCAACAGCAATAGCGGAAAAAGTTATGACAGGAGTATTAACGATACTTATGGCAATATCAGTTACAGCCTGTGGCAGCACGAAAGAGCAGGCAAATCCAGCTGCCACAGAAGTGACCGAAGCAGTTGTCACAACTGAGACAGAGAGCGAGACAGCAACGGAGGCAAAGGTAGAAAATGAGAGCATGACAGAGACCGAGGCTGTGACGGAGACGGCAACGGAGGAGCCGGTGCTGTTTCGGGTGAAGGTTACGAATTCAAATGGAGCATATTTAACAGACCAGCCAAGCAGTGAAGTATATAGGGAATACTTTTTGGTGGAAAATGGAACAGAGTTTGATGTATTAGAAGTTTTTGAAAATGATACAGAGGCGGCTACCTTTTATGGGGTTGATTGGAATGGACATAGAGAGTTTTTGTGGGATAGAGATGCAACAGTTATCGACTAACCATACATTCATCACATTTTTCAGCAACACAGTATTTTAGATATAAAGAACTGCAAAAATTTTTTTGAAGAAAAATCGCTTAGACCGTGAATGTGCCAAGGCACATTCTTTTTCCAGAAATGAACATGGATATAGTAAAAAGTAACAAAAATCCCTTCCGAATTTTGTTATGGTTTTACGATGGTTTACGATGGGTTTACGAATGGAAAACTTGATAACATAGTCAAATTATGATATGATGTGACTATAATATAGGCGGAGGTGTTTTTTTATGCATGCATTACAGGAAACAATACGACCATCTGCAGATTTAAGAAATCATTATAGTGAAATTTCAAAACAATGCAGAGAAGAAAATGAAGCGGTTATAATCACAGTAAACGGTCGTGGTGATACAGTCTCTCTTTCGTATGAGGAATATAAAAGAATGAAGTCAAGAATAGAACTTTTGGAAATTCTTACAGAAGCGGAAGATGATGTAAAGAATGGTAGAGTAGCACCGGTTCGTGAAACATTTGATGATTTAAGACAAATGCTTGGGGAGGAATAGAATTATTGAAATATGAAGTTGTTCGTACAGAAACGGCAGATGCGCAGATTAGAAAAATCGTATTGTATATAGCCGAAAATTTTGGTAATAAGGTTGCACTGGAAAAATTAGAAGAACTGGAACAGAATATTCTTGATTTGGCAGTTCATCCATTAAAGGGGGGAGAAACGCATTATCTGGTATTGAAAAGACAAGGGTATCGGGTGTTGATATTGGAAAAAAATCTGGTTTTCTATAAGATAAATGAAGAAAATAAAAGAGTTATAATCTATGCTGTTGTTGACCAACGCCAGGATTACTTAAATATAATCAGAGGATTGTAGAATCCCCTTGCGTAAATTCACTCCCCGCGCTATAATAGGGAACAGAGTAAAAACAGCGTTTGACGAAAGCTAAGATTGACGGAATAATTCAGAGAGCCGGCGGCTGGTGTGAGCCGGTATTAGGAAGCAATTGGTCCACTTTCGGAGGCTGGTGGTGAAAGCCACGGGTTCGTACCCCTTATGATACGCAATGAAGTGGTCGCAGGCAAAGAAGAGAAGACGTAAAAAGAGATGCGGCAAAATGGGTGGCAACGCGGAACGGTAGATAAGCCTTTCGTCCCATGTATGAAAATGCATGGGATGGAAGGCATTTTTTACGCGAGTAGCGAGAAAAACCGCATGCTTACGAATCAATCCTATAAAATTTTCAAAAAAAGCACATGATATCAAAGAAGGAGAACAAAGATGATTGATTTAAAATTCTTACGGGAAAATCCGGACATCGTAAAGGAGAACATTAAGAAGAAATTCCAGGATCACAAATTGCCACTGGTAGACGAGGTAATTGAGTTAGATGAGCAGGCAAGAAGTGCACAGCAGGAAGCAGATGCATTACGTGCAAACCGTAACAGTATTTCCAAGCAGATTGGTGCATTGATGGGACAGGGCAAGAAAGACGAAGCTATGGCATTAAAAGAGCAGGTAAGCAAAGATGCAGCCCGCCTTGCAGAGTTAGAAGAGCAGGAAAAAGATTTACAGGAAAAGATTACCAGGATTATGATGACAATTCCAAACATCATAGACCCATCCGTTCCGATTGGAAAAGATGATTCCTGTAACGTAGAAATTGAAAAATTTGGTGAGCCGGTTGTTCCGGATTTTGAAATCCCATATCATACCGATATCATGGATCGTTTCCATGGTATTGATTTGGACGCAGCAGGAAAAGTTGCGGGAAATGGCTTCTACTATCTGATGGGAGACATTGCAAGAGTACATTCTGCAGTTATTTCTTATGCAAGAGATTTTATGATTGACCGTGGATTCACATACTGTGTACCACCATTTATGATTCGGAGCAATGTTGTAACCGGTGTTATGAGTTTTGATGAAATGGATGCCATGATGTATAAAATCGAAGGCGAGGATTTGTATCTGATTGGTACTTCTGAGCATTCCATGATTGGTAAATTTATTGATACCATCAATGATGAAGAAAAACTTCCATATACCCTGACCAGCTACTCTCCATGTTTCCGTAAAGAAAAAGGAGCGCATGGTATTGAAGAACGTGGTGTATATCGTATCCACCAGTTTGAGAAGCAGGAAATGATTGTTGTATGTAAGCCGGAAGAGTCCAAAGAGTGGTATGATAAGCTCTGGAAGAATACCGTAGATTTGTTCCGCAGCTTAGATATTCCGGTACGTACCCTTGAGTGCTGTTCCGGAGACTTAGCAGACTTGAAAGTGAAATCCTGTGACGTAGAAGCATGGTCTCCACGTCAGAAGAAATACTTCGAAGTAGGAAGCTGCTCTAACTTAGGCGATGCACAGGCAAGAAGACTGAAAATCCGTGTTAAAGGCAAGGATGGAAATAAATATTTCGCACATACCTTAAATAATACTGTAGTTGCACCACCTCGTATGCTGATTGCGTTCTTAGAGAACAACCTCAATGCGGACGGAAGCGTAAATATTCCAAAGGCATTGCAGCCATATATGGGTGGAAAAGAAAAACTGATTCCACTGGATTAATTGAAAATAAGAATTTTGGAAACTGATTTTGAAAAAATAAGTTTCAAACAGTGAGAAAATCAAAAGAAACAGGAAACTGTGTTTTGTGTATAAAATTCACAAGACACAGTTTCTTTTTTATGAAGAACTATTGTGAAAAGTGTGATAATTATTGATAAAAATAACCGGATATTGTATAATATATACAAATATTGTAATGGATCACGGCAAAAAACAACCTGTGAGGGGAGCAATACAGGTATCATACAAAGGAGGGGCACATGGCAGAACCAAGAGAATTGATTCTGAAACTTGGTCAGAAGATTACAGACCGAATCGGAGTAAAAGTTACGGAAAATGACCCGGAATACTGGGGCTTGGCAAGTGTAGTGACGGATGAGATGGCAGAAGTTGCACTGGCAATGAAAGTCAGAGTACCGGCTACCGCAGCAGAAGTAGCAAAGAAATGTAAGAAGAGTGTAGAGCGGACCGAAGAACTCTTAGAAGAAATGAGTGTCATCGGAGTCATTGAGTACAACTGGGAGAACGAAGACCATCACAAACAGTATGTACTTCCAATGTTCGTACCGGGATGCGCAGAATTCATGGTAATGAACAAGGAGCAGGTGGAAGAGCATACCGAAATCGCAGATTTCTTTGAGCAGATGGCAAGACTTCCACTGGAGAAAGTAACACCGATGGTTCCGCTGGGTGGAGCAGGAATCGGAATGCATGTTATTCCGGTAGAGAAAGCAATCCCGGCAAACCAGCAGTCGGCAAGCGTGGAGCATATTTCCCACTGGCTCAATAAATATGATAAATATTCCGTTGGCGCATGTTCCTGCAGACGGCAACAGCGAATCCGTGGGGAGGGAACCGGAGACTTAGAGGATGATTTATGTATTGGTGTCGGTGATATGGCAGATTACTGTGTAGAGACCGGAAAGGGCCGTTACATTGATTATGATGAAGTAATGGAGATTCTGCAGCGAGCAGAGGATAATGGCTATGTCCATCAGATTACCAATATTGATGGAGAAGATAAAATCTTTGCAATCTGTAACTGTGCAGTCGGTGTATGTAATGCATTGCGTACATCCCAGCTTTTCAACACACCGAATATGTCACGCTCCGCATACCGTGCCAGCGTAGAGCCGGAGAAATGTGTAGCCTGCGGAAGATGTGTAGAGTACTGTCCGGCT
>ULOI01029736.1_pt1 | contig 11337 bp, 10 predicted proteins | sample 1952231 | NCBI WGS metagenome assembly ULOI01 (sample SAMEA4835593, study PRJEB28245) | human gut metagenome | biome: gut microbiome; material: fecal sample | place: Denmark | collected 2008
TTCTATGATTTGTGTTTCTTACGCTCTCCGGCGGCTAGCACGCTTTCGAGCGGGAGAAAGGAAATCGGATCCGCCGTCTGCCCTCTCTGCGCTCCTTTCCTATAGGTCTGTGCACGAAGGAGTGCAGAGGGAGCTTTGGGCTCCCGGGAAGATTTCCCTCTCCGAGAAATACCATCGTAGAAATTCCAGATTTTACACGGTTTTCTTTTCATAAGATAAAAAGCCTGAACATTCTGCGATTGAATCCGTATTTTCTTAATTTCTCTCGGGATGATAGCCGGGGAGTGTGTTTGCGGGGACACTAAGTTCCAGATCATAGTCGCGCAAGGGATTGATGTTGCTGGCGACTGCACGCTGGTAGTCTCCCATGGAGGCTCTGGACTGCATCGACTGATAATCTCCATATTCTGCCGCATCACAGTACCTTTCGATCGCTCTCACGCGGACATGAATTTCGTCCATCAGCTCGGTGTAGCGGATTTCGTCCGGCTCGATGGTACCAAGGCCATTTTGTGTCGCGTAGGCACGCCATTGGATCATACTTTCATACTCTGCGACGAGGCGTGCATTCGTCATTATCCAAGGCTGCGTGCGGTTGTCGAACCAGTCCGGGCGCGCGGAGAGTTCATCTGGCGGCCATGGATCGAGCGTGCCTGCAAAGGCAGTGGGATTCGTGCCATCCGGACTTTCTATCCGTTTCACACCATACTTTTCCGCTTCGCGTTCGCTTTTCTTCTGTTTCTCGCTCTTTGGCTGGGACTGTTTCACCGGTTTCTTTTTGGCAGAAGAACCAAGAACGCTTCCGATGGCTTTATCTGCAGCTTTGCCCGCGATGTCTCCCCAGCCAAATGCCTCTGCTTCTCCGGCAAGGCCGAAAAGCAGGGCAGCGGTGAGCCCGATAGCAAGAATAGATCTCTTTTTCATCATGACCGCCTCCTTTGAAACTATAACCGCATTATAACATAAGTATATAGGGAATCCAAACAATTCAGGATAACGATACGGGAAGACGGATTCTCCCCTGTCCATTTTTCGTATCGATCCGTTGGCACAGTCCCCACTTGTTCTGACAGCGACCATCTCACAGACGTCCTTTCCGTCCGCTCAGGATAACGGTGCGCCTTTGGCGCCCGTCTCCGCAGGACTACGTGTTTCAACAAAAAAGAGAAGCCTCGCGGCTTCTCTTTTCGCTTGCTTATTATTTGAGGACGATATTGACGATTCTCTTCGGTACAACGATGACTTTCACAATGGTCTTGCCTTCGGTGAATTTCTGGATTTCCGGAAGAGCCTGAGCTTTTTCGCCGATTTCTTCGCGCGCCATAGCAACCGGGACGGAGATTGTCGCGCGGACCTTGCCATTGACCTGGACAGCGAGTTCGACTTCATCGACGACGAGGGCCGATTCATCGCAAGCCGGCCAAGCAGCCAGATGGATGCTTTCTTCCTTCTGCCCTGCACCCTGCCAGAGTTCTTCGGTCATATGCGGAACGAATGGCGCAAGGAGAATGAGGAGGTTTCTGACGAGCTCGCCGGAAAGGCTCGCTTCGATGGTATCATGGGCTTCGATGAAGCGGTACATATCGTTTACGAGTTCCATGATGGCAGAGATCGCGGTATTAAAAGCAAATTTTCCATCCAGATCTTCGGTGACTTTCTTGATGGTCTGGTGCAGTTTTCTTCTGAGAGCGAATTCCTCAGTGGAGAGTTTGCCTTTTTCTTCAGTCTGGATGTCTTCGTACTTGCCGACAATGTTCCAGACGCGTTTCAGGAAACGGTAGGAGCCTTCGACGCCCTGATCGGACCATTCGAGGTCTTTTTCCGGCGGAGCGGCAAAGAGGATGAAGAGGCGGGCCGTGTCAGCGCCGTATTTCCCGACAATTTCTTCCGGGGAAACGACGTTGCCGACGGATTTACTCATCTTGCCGCCATCTTTCAGGACCATGCCCTGACAGAGCAGGTTCGTGAATGGTTCCGGATAGTCGACCATGCCTTCATCCTGAAGGACTTTCATGAAGAAGCGGGAATACAGCAGGTGAAGGATGGCGTGTTCGATGCCACCGATGTACTGGTCGACGGGCATCCAGTAGTTTGCCTTATCCTTTGCGAATGGTTCTTCGGTATTGTGCGGATCGCAGTAACGCAGGAAGTACCAGGAAGAATCGATGAAGGTATCCATCGTGTCGGTTTCTCTCGTAGCATCCGCGCCGCACTGTGGACATTTGCAGTGAAGGAAGGCTTCACTGGTTTCGAGCGGAGAGGTCGCACCTGCGACAAAGTTGACGTCTTCCGGCAGTTTGACCGGGAGATCTTTTTCCGGGACAAGGACATTGCCGCAATGAGGGCAGTGAATGATCGGGATCGGGCAGCCCCAGTAGCGCTGACGGGAAATCAGCCAGTCACGCAGACGGTAGTTCACTTTGCCTTCGCCGATGCCCATATCTTCGAATTTCTTGGTGATGGCTTCACGGGCTTTTCCGGATTTCAGACCATCAAATTCCGCAGAGTTCACAAGGACACCGTCAGCGTCATAGGCTTTATCCATCTCGGCAAGAGAAAGGGAGCCGGCTTTATTCTGGACGACAAGTTTCATCGGGAGACTGTATTTCTTAGCAAAATCCCAGTCGCGCTGGTCGTGGGTCGGTACAGCCATGACGGCACCGGTGCCGTATTCGTAGAGGACGTAGTTCGCGATCCAGATCGGCACGCGTTCGCCGGTCAGCGGATGGATCGCATAGCTGCCGGTAAACATGCCGAGCTTCGGTGCATCTTCCGCGGTTCGGACGATGTCGTTTTCATTTCTCATCTTTTCGATGAATGCTTCGAGTTTTGCCTTTTCCGGGTTATTCGCGATGAGTTTTTCGACGAGCGGGTGTTCCGGAGCAAGGACCATGTAGGTGACGCCGTAGACGGTGTCGACACGGGTGGTATAGACCGGGATCTGATCATCCATGCCTTCGACCTTGAAGGAGAACTGGGTACCGGTGGATCGACCGATCCAGTTTCTCTGCATGGTCTTGACGCGTTCCGGCCAACCGGGCATATGGTCGAGATCTGCAAGGAGGCGGTCTGCATAGTCGGTGATCTTCAAGAACCACTGAGAGAGGTCTTTCTTGACGACTTCATTCTTGCAGCGCCAGCAGCGTCCTTCTTCAACCTGTTCATTTGCAAGGACGGTGTGGCAACTTTCGCACCAGTTGACCTTTGCTTCCTTCTTATAAGCGAGACCTCTCTTGTAGAAGATCTCGAAGAGCTTCTGTGTGTGCTTGTAGTAATCTTCACGGCAGGTCAGGACTTTTCTGTCCCAGTCATAGGAAAGACCGAGTTCTTTCTGCTGGCGGGTCATGTTGTCGATATTGGAATAGGTCCATTCCGCCGGTGGAATGCCGTGCTTGATAGCCGCATTTTCGGCCGGCATGCCGAAGGCATCAAAGCCCATCGGATGAATGACATTGAATCCCTGCATCGTCTTGAAACGAGCGACAACGTCACCAATGGAGTAGTTTCTGACATGCCCCATATGGAGATTGCCAGACGGGTACGGGAACATTTCCAGTACATAGTATTTCTTTCTGCTCGGGTCAGAATGAGTTTCAAATGCTTTGGTATCCTCCCAGACTTTCTGCCACTTCTTTTCGATCTGCTGAGGTACGTACTTTTCGTGCATAGTTTCACCTTCCAAATTTTTCGTTACTGTCGACATTTTTGATAAAACAGTTCTTACTATTATAGAGCCTGCCGGAGATAGCGTCAAATAGATTTTCGTTTTACAAGAGGGTCGATTTCCGTGATTTAAACAGGCGAGCAAGGGAATCGGACTGCCATGAACAGGCTATCCTGATTTTAAAAGTTGCTTGTACGCATTTTGTGCCTCCAAGCCCGCATGAAACGTAAATAAAAATTCCTTTGCCAGAGAAATGCTGAATGATCAAAGCATTCGTATTTTCTCTGGCAAAGGAATCAGGAGAGATGCATGCGAGCTGCACGGAAGCGAACTTCTTCAGGGAAAGTCGTATCTTTTGCGATTTCTGCAAGAAGGAGCGATCGATTCTTCTTAGCAGGGACATGACCGCAGACCATATTAAGGTAGTTCACTGTATTCTCTCGAAGCTGGAAGATATAGCAAAAATTCTTTTTCCCTACCCCATGATATCTTTCCCAGGCAGGCAGCCATGCATCTTCTGCCAGCGGCGGGCGTTTATCCAGTGCACGGCTTGCGATCTGACGGACGCGTTCACGGGTGATGAAAAGCCTGTCACCGATGGCCTTGAGAGAGAGTCCCAAAATACGAAGGTGCAGAATCAGCCGTTCCCGACTATTCGGCATATCTTCGATATATCCGGCAGCATCAAGGCTTCCCTGCCTGATGAGCGCAGGCTGGAATACCCATTTTTCTCCCCGGCTAAAGAGAAGCCCTTCCTCTTCGATCTCCTTAAGCATCTCCTGCATGGGCTCAATCAAGAGTGCTGGCAACCTTTCGTTCAAGGCATCTTTTTCCGTCACAGGTGCTTTGGCAATCTCACAGAAAACTTTCACCTTGCACAGGGTGCGCAATTCCGGATCCTGAAAGGGATCTTTCCCCGCTTCAATAAGCTGGCGCAACCTTTTGGCCTTTTCTGGGGAAAGAGAAAGAAAGTCCTTGATCTCACGCCGCAGTTCCCTTTTCTCAAGGCTCTTCCCTATATACGGAGCTGCCCTTTTCCCCCTTCTTTTCATAGGAATCCCGAAAGATGGATCATGCGCGATACGCCGCCGGAGAAAACGGATATAGAAATCACAGGCAGTCTCAAGCTGTTCGCTCTTCAATCTCGTCATTTCGTAGGTTGTGTACTCATCTAGTGTGGTATGGCAAAGAGATTTCATGGTATCGGCGATGTATTTTCGGAAACTGCGGGATGTGAATAGACGCTTAAGCTCTTCCCGTGCGGTCTTTTCCTCTTTGTCAAACACATGCTGCCTTGAGCGCCTGTACAAGTATGCATCGACCCACGAAAGTTCGAGGAGAATCCAGGCCTGCTCTTCTTCGCTGACTTCCTGTGCCAGCCAAGTATGAAATTCTTCCTGAATATTGGATGCAAGAACCATCGGATTCACCTCCTTGGAATTTCAGAAAATATATGGATAGTGTAGTTTGTTCTGAAGAAATGCAGGATCTTTTATCCGCGCTCTGCTGCTTCGAGTGCTTTCTGTGCTGCATCAAAGAAAAGAATATAGGAGTCCGTCGCACCGGATATGCCATCGACTTTATTGACTTCCTGTTTCTGCAGCAGTGCTTCTGCGTAGGATGTATTCGCCTGAAGAGCCGCCTGGGCTTTATTGTAGTACACTTTATTTTCGATCTTGCCATTGGTCTTGCCGTAGTCTTCCCCCTTGATGGAACCGTCCTTGTTGAAGCCTACGAATTTTGCTGCGGTAATCTTATGATTTTCTATGGTAATGGTAAGCTCAGTATATCCACCACGATCATTCGGTTTGCTCTGCCCTGTAAAGGTGCCATCCTTCGCTTTGGCCAACATCCCCTTGGTATCAATTTGGGGCGCCTTGAAAGTCGCAAGCCCGGACTGGCTTTCTGCCTTCGGGGCTTCTTTGCTGACACCACAGCCGGCAAAGCTGAGTGCCGTGACGCCTGCAGCCAGGACTGAACCATAGGTTTTCCATATCTGATTCATAATTATTTTCCTTTCTTCGATGGTAAGAAGTAACAGGTACTGAGAGAATTGAAATCATAAAATGACAGAGAGACTATTAACTATTAACTGTGCAAGCGACGAAGCTGCTCATTCTTCAGCAGAAGCTTCTTTCATATGTCCATGATCGATAATGACGATCTTTTTGGCAGCTTCACCGACTTTGGCGGAATGTGTCACGGTGATGATGGTATGGCCTTCTGCATTGAGTTCACGGAAGAGATCCATGACGAGCTGTTCATTCTTCTCATCCAAGTTGCCCGTCGGTTCATCAGCCAGAATGAGAACGGGATAATTGATGAGGGCGCGAGCGATACAGACGCGCTGCTGCTCGCCGCCGGACAGTTCCCTCGGGAGATGATCAGCTCGATCGGAGAGCCCCACGCGGGCCAATGCTTCCAGTGCCTCGGCGCGATCAGGAATACTGTGATAGTACTGGGCAACCATCAGATTTTCCACCGCCGTCAGGTACGGGATCAGGTGAAACTGCTGGAAGACCATACCGATCTTATCACGCCGGATCTGTGTCAGCTCATTCTTTGAAACATCATTGAGGCTGATACCGTCTAAGATGACCTCACCTGAAGTATGTTTATCCATGCAGCCGATGATATTCATGAGAGTCGTCTTGCCGGATCCGGAAGGACCCATGATAGCGAGCCAGTCTCCTTTTTCGACGGTGAGGTGGACATGTTCCAGTGCAGGCACGCGTCCACCATAGAGCATGCCTACATCGTTTAGTTGTAAAAGACTCATAATACGCTCCTTATTCTCCACGCATAACAATGGCCGGTTCCACCTTCACCGCCGTTCTGACCGGCAGCATCGTAGCGGCAGCGGTGACAATAATGGAAAGCAGAATAGAAAAGATCGCGATCGATGCAGAAATCGAAAGACTTCTGCCGAAAACATGGAGACCGACAGTCAATGCAAAGAGGTACCCGCATCCAGTCCCGATGATGCCGCCAATCAAACCAAGCATGCAGCTTTCACCGAAAAATTCGCCAGCAATGTGACGATTCGTCGCACCCAATGCCTTTTTGAGCCCGATTTCCTTTCGTCTTTCGGAAACGACTTCCGTCATGGTGGTGCCCACGCATACCAGCGTCAGCAGGAGAACGATCACGGTGACAAGTAGAACAAGTGCCTGCAGTTTGCCGAGAACCGTCTGCTCAGAGGCTGCGATCTGCTTTACGATCTGCGGATGAATGCTGAGGTGTTCCTTTTCCATCTTCTGATCCAGCATTTCCAGTTCCTGGGAAGAGGCTACAATGGAGATCTGCGCCATGGAAATCAAGCCTTCCTGCCCGGTAAAGCCCTGAAGCACGGAAAGGTCTGTGTAAGCGAACTGTTCTTCCTTGCCTCCGGTACGGATGATACCAGACACTGTGAATATCTCTTCCTTCGCGGATTCCCCCGTTTCCAGTACGACAGAGGAACCTGCCTTTGCCTGATACTTTTCGGCAAGCTCTGCTCCAAGGAGGATCTCTTTCTTTCCTTTTTCTGGAAAAGCACCTGTGATCTGCCAGTAAGGGCAAACTTTTCTGATTTCTTCAAAATCAGTCCCCCCCACCAGCACAGGGGACTCATTGATGCGAAGACGTTCATACAGGAAGGGCGCTTTGCCTACCAGCTCATGATTCTCCATCATCTGATATGCCTTTGCTATTTCGCTCTCCTCAATGCGTTCTTTGCCATCCGCCGGAAGAAGGAGCAGATTTGCCCCATAGGCACGGAATTCGCGTCCCATCTGCTCAGGAACTTCTTTGTATACCGTGATCATGCCAGAGATGATCGTTGCCCCGATGGCGACTGCCAGGAGTGCGATGAACATACGAAGTTTTCTCCGGAGCAGCGCATTGGTGACCATGATGAGGTACATATGCAATCGTTTCATATTCATAAGATCACCTGCCGTGGAGAACAATGGCCGGACGCAGGCTAAGAAGCGAGCGAATGGCCGGAAGGCTGCCCAAAAGCAGCATAAAGATCAGGAGAACGATGAGTATCGGGATGGCCACCATATTAATGGCGATCGCCGAACCGAATACCGCATGCCCTATGACCTGTGCAAAACAAAGACCAATGCCATATCCGAATAGTCCGCCCAAAAGTCCGGCGAGGAAGATCTCCGTCAAAACAAGGATGACAACAGAGATATCTGTCGCGCCAAGAGCTTTGAGAAGTCCCAGCTCGCGGCTTCTTTCCATGATATTTGCACTGACAAGATTCGATACGCCCATGGTGGCTGACAAGAGGGAGAGGACCGTGATAAGAAGCATCAGGAGCTGTGTCTTGTCCAAGATCTTTCCTTCAGACTCTGCGATCTGGCGGACCGGACGGGCAACAGAGTTCGCCACGACTTCTTCGATCTGATAGGAAATGGAAGAAACGTACGCCGTGCAGTACCAGACTTCATATTCTTTGATGGACAGACTCTTCGGGTTCTGTGAAGCACGGCGCGCAAGTTCATTCTCCGGTGTCGTGATCGCAGACACCGTGATGGTATCGATCTTCCCCGCGAGTCCTAATGCTTTTTGGACGGCAGGAAGCTGTGCTATGACCTCACGATCTTCTTCCCCACCGCCAGAAAGGATCCCAGTGATGCGAAACGTGCCCTGCTGTCCCTCTTTTCCGGTATAGGAAATCGTATCCCCTACTTTCCAGGACATATCCGCCGCCAGTTCTTTTCCGACAAGGACTTCGCTGTCTTCTCCATCTTTGGGCCAGCTGCCATCAAGCTGCCACCACGACTTCATGTATTGCTCTCCTGTCGCAAAGATCTCGTCCGTCGGAAGCTTCAGCTTGTGGTCAAACCATGTACCAGTCACTGTGAATTTCTTTCCATCTCCGTTTATAAGCCGCCCTGTGAGGTGAGGAGAGAATGCTACGATATTATTCGTCCAGAAGATGGTTTTCAATTTGCCGAGGTCTGATTCGTTGAGATATTCCTTCGGCCCTTCAGAAGAGTCCAGCCCATAGATATCCTTCAGAATGGATGAATTTTTTGATGTAACTGTGATATTGGCACCGAATGCTTTCAGTTCCTGATTCACCTTATCGCCGACATCGAACATAACATTCAACATGGCTGTCGCAAGTGATATGCCGAGCGCTACGGTAAGCGCCACAAAGAGGAGCTGCCTTCCCTGCCGGAAGACCGCGCCTTTCACCATTTGCCAGAACAAATGCGTTGCCCCCTTTCGTAATAAAAAAAATCAAGTATGAGAGTGCAAGGGAACAGTCAGAACCCCGGTATCCCCAGTCTTACCTGAACCATTTCTGCGCCTTTTCCAGTTCTTCCTGATCGATGCGGATCTGTCCATTGCCTACACTATACTTCAGCGGAATCGGGTTGCAGCCACCGGGCATACCGATCGTTGATTTATTCATCACCACGTCGCATAGCTTGCAGACGACCTGATTTTCCCTTTCAATATAGCCCGTCGGACCGCAGATTTCACAACAGTCAAGACCTACACCATATGCACTGCCACCTTTCAGTACAATGATGAAACGTACCGGCGTGCCTTTCTTAGAACGATACATGAAACGATGAAGATGCCCATCATTGACTTGACTGATGTCGATAGCCACACGCTGGTTCTTTGCAGAAACCGTGATTGCCGGGATGAGTTCTTCTTTTTTATTGGCATAGATGCTGCCAAAGCTGGAAAAGAAAATCATGACGCAAAGGGAAATCACAGCTGCCTTTCCCCAACTTTTTTTGTGTCTGTCGAGAGCCACGATTTTCCTGTATTCTGCAGGATTCGCTCCAATGGTTTTCTCAGGGCATCGCTGGGAGAATAAAGCCACGGGTACGGTAAACACCACGAAAAAAACAACAAAGATAAACCAATCCTGATGATTGATGATGGGAGCCATGACTTTCATGAGTTGACGCGCCGGAAGGATGCCTCTAGCCATCAGGATCTGCACAAGATAAATGCCTTGCTGAAGGAAAAGGGCAAAAAGCTGAATAAGGTATACGTGATGCAGTCTGGTGTCATTCAGTGATTTTGCCGCATGATAGATCAGCCATGAGGAAAGCCCGCCAAAGAAAAGCCCGCTTGCAAAACCAAGCATACGAATGAGCATTTCTACAGAGACGATGTCTGAAACATTCAGTACCGTTGTAACAGGAATGAGCCAGATTTCCATGCCATAGTACAACGTAACCGCCAGAACGTTGACGGCAACGGCTTTTTGAAAGATCTTCCATCTTTTTTCCATCTTTTCGCGAGAAGATAGAAGAAGCTGCGCGAGCACGATCTCACTGAACAGAGCAAAAAAGGCCATCAATCCTTCAAAGCCTTCGCGGCTGACTGCATTTCTCGTTCCCTGCTTCACCGCGATAACAAAGAGGGAGCACCAGAAAGCCCAGTATGCCGCCTTGCGGAAGGTCTTTCGGAGTGCGCCTCCATGATAACTGTAAAGGATCGCAAAGAGGACAGCGAACGGCGTCATCATAGCCGTTGCAAACTCCATCGCGGGGATGAACTGCTGCAGGAACATTTGTAACTGCATGATACTCTCCTTTCATCGGATAGTAGGTGGTTGACCACAGGACAGGACAGAAAACATGGGATGGCGGCCAGAAAACAAAATACCAGTTGAAGGAACTGCCTCTTTCTCTTTCCTGTCATATGGTCAACCCATATAAAAAGCCGCGGCATGATCGCCTGTAGAAACATCCCACCGGAGGATGTTTCCTACAGGCGGAAGATGACGCGCCTATACCAGATTTTCTTAGACTGGGGGATTACCAGTTACGCGGAACGTAGTCAAAAGTCCAGTGCATAACGACAGGTTCTTCCCAGAAATGACCCGTAACACCGGTTTCCTTGTCTACATGGAGTGCATACCCCTGGCGGGATGGGCTGTCGAAGGAAAATTCGCAGTCATACGTACCAGCACCAGCGAGTTTTACATTCGCACCATAATGTGGGCCGTCATCTGCGCTCATCGGCATGAAGGTCCCTTCAATGACTTCACCGGTGCCCTGTTTGGTCAGCTTGTAATGAACGGTCATGTATGGGATCCATTCGCCGACACCGAATCCGCACTCATTTCCTTCTGTGGCATGGATATCGGTTTCGATATGGATGTCAGCCTTATCTGCTGCAAGAGCCATGCCTGCCGGTTCCATCTGTACTGGCTGGAAATATACCAGAGCCACTTTGAAATGGTTTACAGTATCTTCCTGCTCATCCCCGATCGGGTATTCCTGAAAGCCAGCCGATGCGGTCATACCGCCGAATACGAGTGCAGAAGCAGCCATTGCTGCTGCCATAGCTTTTTTGAAATTGCTCATGTGAATCTCTCCTTATAAAAAAATGAAGATAGTGTTATATATAAGAGACGCCCTGGAGATCAAGGCTGTCTGATATATCAAAAAAGAAAAAAGATAAAGATGTATCCATAGGACTACGTATCATAAATCATTCCAATATATAACATGCGAGATGTGGCTGGATGCATAATAGGCCCTATATCGTTTTCTTCCCCGCTTGGAAAATCTGGAAAAACATGATCCCACCGCCGAGCAGAAGAAGCGCAAGCTGCGCCGCTGTCGTTTCTACGGTCGGGTAGAGCCCCAGCCAGTCGATATTCGGATACCAGGAGGCTTCGATGACTGTCTGCGAAATCA
>ULOI01065011.1_pt1 | contig 11299 bp, 8 predicted proteins | sample 1952231 | NCBI WGS metagenome assembly ULOI01 (sample SAMEA4835593, study PRJEB28245) | human gut metagenome | biome: gut microbiome; material: fecal sample | place: Denmark | collected 2008
GAAGTGGTTAAGCTGATATTTGAACTGACCGCACAGGGCAAAAGAAAAACAGAAGTGGCAAATTACTTAAATGCTCACGGTATTGATACACCATCCGCATATAAGAAGAGAAAAGGAAGCAAAAACTTTTTCCATGCAGTTGAAGTGAAAAGCTTGTGGAGTACTTCTTCTATCCACGATATATTAAACGATGAAGTTTATCTTGGAAAACTGATATGGAATAAAACAAAGAAGAGGGTAGGCAGCAATAACACTTCAACCTATGTGCCTAAAGACGAATGGATTGTGATAGAGAATTGTCATGAACCTATTATTACTCAGAAATTATTTGATACGGCACATGCTAATTCAAAAAAATATATTCGTCCAAAGCGTGGTAAGAGAAACTATAATCCGTTTTATTATTGTGGGGTATGTGGCAGAGCCTTGGTACCCAGCAAAAGGGTAAAAGGTGACATTCTTCTTTGTTCCTCGTCTAGAATTGAGGAAAATTCTCCATGCAAAAGCAACAGGGTGGAAATTGCCAAGGTTGAAAATACAATCATGAAAATTGTAAATATGTATGCAACAGCTTATCTGGATGAGAAAGGAATAAAGAAAGCTGGTAAATCGAAAGAAGTATCTCCGGAAGAAAAGATTGCAACACTTGAAAAGAAGGTGAAGAGCCTCAGCAGTAAAAAGATGATGTTGTATTCTGATTATAAGGATGACAAGCTCACAAGAGAAGAGTATGTCAAGCGTTCAAAGGCGATGGTGGAGCAGATTGATGAATTGCATCAGGAAATCGAACAGCTTAAAACAGAAATACCACCAGAAGATAATTCTTCTAGTAAGTTTGAGACACAGTTAGAAAGTATCATCAATATGGAATCTTTTGACAGAGAGAAAATCCAGAAAGTAATCAAAAAAGTGATTATCAATGGAGAGGACAATATAGAGATTATATGGAATACAGATGATCCATTTTTCAAGTAAGATGGATGGTTACAGAGTTTGGAGTGCCGAGAAAATGTGGCACTCCTTTCTTCTGCAAGTATAAATATTGCTTTCAATATACTGCAATAGCAGGTATAATGGGAAGTGATATTTGAGGGTACAAAAAAATCAATTTTTTTTGGTCTGGGGTTGACACGAGCAGGATTATCAGTACCCGATTCTGATATGTTAATATCCATGTCAAAAATACTTGAAACACCTGTAAGTACACTGCTTGCTCCATTTTTTTATTTGCCTGGTTTTCGATGTCTCATTTGTGCGGCTGCATTTTGACAGGCTGTATTGTGATATTGCTTTCTGCTATTTGTGGTCTTAATCTTAAAAAATCTATTGCAATTAGGATTTGCACATTTTTGCTACAGATTGCATCTGTTGAAAATAAAATCAAGTGCTGAAAAGTGGCGTATTTCCGGGCTTTTTGTAAGGTTAGAATCATCAGAGAATTTGACTTTTAAAAGTCAGGCGATGATCTCAATTTAATTAATATCAAAGGAAGGAATAGTGAATGCAACAATGAATATTTCTGAATTTATTGAAATAGCCAAAGGTCTTAATGTTCTTGGCATTAAGATTACAAAAGACAATGAAACTGTAGCTGAATGGCATAGTGAAGGTGAATGCCGCAGAAATATATATTCAGCTGCCAAAAGTTTTACGTCTTGCGCAGTAGGATTTGCTGTGCAGGAAGGATTAATATCTCTGAACGAGAAATTGACAGATGCTTTTTCCGATGATTTGCCCGATAGCATTGACGATAATTTGAAAGCAGCTACAGTTCGTGACCTGCTTACAATGTGCCTGGGACAGGAATATGGCAAGCTTATGGGTGAACAGCGTCCGCTGTACAAAGAAGATGATTGGGTAAAAATGTCTTTGGCTATTCCGTTTAAATTTAAACCGGGAACACATTTTGTATATAATAATGTGGGTCCGTATCTTGCGGGCATACTTGTACAAAGGCGTGCAGGTTGTGACCTTGTTTCCTATCTTACTCCCAGGCTCTTTTCACATATTGGAATCAAACGTCCAATGTGGGAAACAGATTTTATCTGAAGAATGGATCGAAGAAAGCACAAAGCCTTCTGATACAGATTATTATGGTTATCTTTTTTGGAGGGGAGAATACAATTCTTTCAGAGCAGACGGAAAATATTCTCAGCTATCAATAGTTATTCCTGATAAGAATACGGTTATCTCTCTTGTTGCCGAATGCCGTAAAGGTGAAGAACTTATGCGTGCATTATATGATTTTGTGTGTTCAAAATTATAAACTTACATTTAGCACATACATGTTGACAACTCAACAAGTATGTGCTATTCTTTGTATCAATGTTGATTTATCAACATCTAAAATAATACAAAGGACTTAAGACTAATGAAGACTAAGAAAATCAGAAAGATAATACTTATCGTTGTTGCGGCTGTAGTGGGCCTTATACTGGCTGTGGTAATTGCGGCGGCAATTATATGGAGGCATGAGATTGGAAGTATAGCATCAATTAAGAAAGTAGTTGATGCCAAGGGCGATAACAACAGCGGACCGGTATATATGATGGATGTGAAAGGCGATTACTATTTTGATAAGTTCATTAAAGAAGGCGGAGTTTCAAATGACCAGGAACTTATTAATTTTATTGTTGATAACATCACTAAAGGAATTCTGCCAATTTCCATCAAGGCACCTACAATAGGATGTTCATCATTTACTGCGCAGGATGCGGACGGTGACAGATATTTTGGCCGTAATTATGATTTTAGCACGACAACCGCTATGATAGTTAAGACTGATCCGGGTCACGGAAGGTATGCCTCAATATCAAGCGTGGATTTACAGTTCCTCGGAATCAAAGATGGCGCTGAACTCGACGGAATGATGCAGAAATTAATATGTCTTGCGGCACCGTTTGTTCCGCTTGACGGAATTAATGAGAAAGGCGTTTCGTGTGGAATTTATATGTCATATCAGGGACCGGAAGGGGACGTTGTGGCGACCAACCAGACAAGTGACAAGCCGGATATAACATCGACGACAATGCTGAGAATGATACTTGATTATGCATCGAGTGTTGATGAGGCTGTGGAACTGGTGCAGAAGTATGATCTGCATGACAGCGCAGGAACATCATTTCATTACATGGTAGCTGACAGCACAGGGCGTTCGGCAATACTTGAATGGGTTGCCAAAGATGATGATAGTGATACGGACGGAAGCGCGAGGGAGCTGAAGGTATATTATAACGATGATGATGCCGCACTCGGTACATATGAAGAACGTAATGATTTCCAGTATGTGACGAATTTTATTGTCACACCGGATTATTATTCCAATGAAGAGTCAATGAAAGGATATGACCGTTATCAGGCGATAGAGAAAGCGATTAATCCTGATGGCAGTAATGTAAACGGTGTGGTTACAGCAGATGAAGCCATGGATGTGTTAAAAATGGTAGGACGCAGAAAGTGGGATAAAGAACAGGGCAAATCGGATTCCAACAGCATTACGGTCTGGTCGGCACTCTATAATCTCACGGATTGCACGGTTACATGGGTAAGCAATGAAGAATATGGCAACAGCGATGCCATATTTAAACTGGGATTTTAATATTGAAATAATAAAAGCCATTTATCAAAGATGATAAATGGCTTTTATAAAAATTATCTGAACAATTCGTGTACCATATCAGCATTGTATGTGACGCTTGTTACATGATTGACCTCAATTTCATATAGCGCATGTGCTGCAAGATGCTCAGCGGCCTGTTCGAGGTCACGGATACCGGTTGTGTCCTTAAAAATATCAAGAACGGCATCAAGACCGTCATCAAGTACAACACATTCCTCCTTGTGAAGACCTATGCGTTTGAGAACCTTTGGAAGCGAAAACTGCGAAAAAATTGTTTTTTTCTCATCGCGTGTGTAATCCGGAATATCAATTACTGCAAAACGTGACAGAAGCGGTGCGCTTATCTGGTCCTTGTAATTGGCGGTTGCAATCGGATATACACCGGAAGTCGGAATAAGGCATTCCATGTAATTATCGGTGAAACCGAGGTTGTCAAGTAATGTCAGAAGAACATCGGCAGGATTACCGTTGCCGTTACCGGCAGTTGCCTTGTCAAGCTCGTTGATTATGAATACGAGGTTGGATTCACCCGCCATATTGAAGGCTTCCATGATAATGCCGGGCTTGGCATTCGAATAAATTCTTGAACTTCCTGTGAGCTGCTCCGCATCGTTGATGGAACTCATATCAAGAGTTGTCCACGGTAATTTAAGGATTTTAGCTACAAGGTAGGCAATCTGTGATTTACCGGTTCCTGCGGGACCGACAAGGAGAATACCGTAGGCAGGGAGTGTATGTGTTCTGTTAATCTGGATAATAGTCTCTATGATACGCTGTTTGACGCGTTCCATACCAAAAAGCTCTTCATCAAGAATCCGTCTGGCCTCGACCGGGTCAATTGATTCAAAATAATTGCTCTTCCATTTAATATTAAGCATGATCGAAAGCGCGCGCTGCGCATGGCGTTTCTCTTCAGGAGTTACCTCTGAGGAACGTGCGACAACAAGGTTACGGCGTGCCCAGAGCCTGATGTTGTCCGGCAGTGTTATTCCGGCACAGTTAAGAAAATCGGAAATGCTTGTGATACTTGTAAGCTTCATGCTGTCGCCGGATTCATCAGGTTCATCATCGGAAAAATCGCCTGAAGAATGTGCACTGCTTTCGAGAAGTCTTTCTATCATGAATTGAAGGAAACCGTCTTCCGCAGAAAGTTTGGCACCGCCGCCGAAAGCCACTTCGCGTATCTTATATACTGCGTAACCGTCTTCGCGGTTCTCACCTGTAAGCTTGATTCTGACGCGGTTTTCACCAAGCCATTTGATAAGGCTTGTGAAGCGGGAATCGACCTTTAAGATGTTGGCGAGCATGACATTGCCGTCAAGTTGGAATTCAAAAGCAGTTTTCTTATATGGGTTGGAAAAAATACCGATTGAATGATGCGCCCATTTATTCTCGGAGTTATCCAGGACGAGAATCGGATGCTCAGGTGAAGTCACGGTATTGTTGGATGTAAAAGTGGTGTAGGTGCATTCAAAAGAAGAGGTCGTATTGGATGCACTTTTTGAATCATATACAAGCATTATGTACGCTCCTGTTTTATAGTATTTTTTTAATCATAACATAGTACGGCGCATAAATCAAAATGTAATCTTTCGGTAACTGTGTATAAAATATATAATCTCAGCCACCGCCGTTATAAACCATGAAAAAATATATAATAAATACAAAGAAGGTATCGTATGGAAATATGCAAAAATTGTGTAAACCCATATGACACGGAATACACAGGATCCCATTATTACTATAATTGTGGGAACAAGACTTTTGCCGATGCCCCTTGATGCGCTGATTGTGCAGTCCATTAAAGGCGCGACTGCAAAGGAAAACCACATTATTCCGATACGCTCCATCCCGGCATCGATAACAGCCCCCTTGGATGTAAATAGTGACAAAAATTCCCGCCCGGACAATATTAAAATAATACCGAGAATCAACGCGGCAGCGGTTGCATAAGTCAGACTTACCAGATAACTTTTCAGCACTCTTTTTCTGTTGCGGGCACCAAGATTCTGACCGGCAAAGGTGGCGCATGCGGTGTAAAATGCGGCTAGGACATTGAATATGATTGTGTCGGCATTGGATGCTGCGGAATTGCCGCTGACCATTATCTCGTCAAAGGAATTGACACCTGTCTGCACGAATAGGTTGGCAATCGCAAAAATAGCATTCTGAAGTCCTGCCGGAAGACCCAAAGCAAGAACGCGGACTGCAGCATTCTTATGGAATCTGATGTGCGACGGCGTAAAACGGCATGCATCATTACGGTGCAGCAGATGTATGAGGATGAGTGCTGCCGATACATACTGGCTTATCGCACTTGCCATGGCAACCCCGTCTGCGGCGCGGTGGCACTTAATTACGAAGAAGAGATTGAGTATTACGTTCAGAGTTCCGGAGATGGCAAGATATATAAGCGGACGGGTGGTCTCGCCGCGGGCGCTTAAGATACCGTTGCCCCAGTTATATATCGCCATACCCGGAAGACCTATGGCATAAATTCTCAGATACATTATTGCACCGTCAATAAGTTCAGGCTTGGTGTGCAGAATGGAAAGCATCCATTCGGCACCGAAGACACATACAGCGCAGATTATAAGTCCGACTGAAAGACATATTATAAAAGAAGTATGTATGGTCTCACCGACGGCTTTGCTGTCGTCGGAGCCTAGCATATGTGCCACGCGGACATTGACACCGCTTCCCATTCCTATAAGAAATCCTATAAATAATGATACCAGCAGCGTTGTAGAACCTACTGAACCAAGCGCCCTGTAATCAGCGAACTTGCCTACAATGGCAACATCGCTTATGTTAAACATTACTTCAAGTAATTGTGACAGCATAAGCGGAATGCTGAAAAGAAGTATATTTTTCCATAATGACCCCGTTGTCATTTGTATTTTGTCTGCTTTATTCATGATTACAACCTTTATGACTTTATTTTCTTAGTAAATACAGAATACTCCCGAAAAAAAGTTTTGTAAAGCCGTGAAAATATGTCATAATATAAAAAGAATATATTCAGATAAGGAGATAATAAGATGTGTACGGCGGCAACATATAAAACTAAAGGAGCGTATTACGGAAGAACGCTTGACTATGAATTTTCATACGGAGAGGAAGTGTGCATAACACCGAGAAATTATCGATTTGATTTCAGGTATATGGGAAGCATGGACAGACATTATGCAATTATCGGGATGGCATTTATCTCGGATGGCTATCCGTTGTATTATGATGCTATGAATGAGAAAGGATTGTGGATGGCCGGACTGAATTTTGTCGGCAATGCCGTTTATGCCGATGCCAAAGACGGACTTAAGAATGTGGCGCAGTACGAGTTCATTCCGTGGGTATTGTCACAGTGTGCCGATATTAATGATGCAAGAACCAAGGTAAGTGAAATAAACCTTGTGGGAACACCGTACAGCGATAAACTGCCTGCGGCTGAACTGCATTGGATAATTGCGGACGGGACAGGTTCGATAACGGTTGAAAGCACGGATAAAGGACTTGCAATATATGACAATCCTGCCGGCGTGCTTACCAATAATCCGCCTTTTGACATGCAGATGTTCGGGCTTAATAATTATATGCAGCTTTCTCCCAAGCAGCCGGATAACAGATTTTCAACTGAACTGGAACTTAAGACATACAGCCGTGGAATGGGTGCATTGGGACTTCCGGGAGATTTATCATCCGCGTCAAGGTTTGTGAGGGTGGCATATACAAGAGCCAACTCTGTATCAGGGGAAAGTGAAACAGAAAGCGTGGGACAGTTTTTTCATATACTGGGTTCTGTTGAGCAGCAGAGAGGCTGTTGTGAAGTGTCGGAAGGAAAGTACGAGATTACTATATATACATCATGCTGCAGTGCTGACAAAGGAATTTATTATTATACAACATACAATGACAGGCAGATTAATGCCGTTGACATGAACAGGGAAGACCTTGATGGCAGCAGCCTTGTGCGTTATCCGCTTATTCAGGCGGAAAATATCAACTACGTCAACTGACACCTCTTTATGCTTGCATAATAATACAGAGTTGTGGTATCATTAATAAATATTTCAGAAAACAGAAAGAGGAATGAAGAATGTTGTCATCAACTATTAATTTTTGTATCATTGCAACGATAGTGGTCTATCTTCTTGCAATGCTTGCGATTGGTTTTGTATTCAGCAAGAACAACAGCGACAGTAAGGATTTCTATCTCGGCGGACGTAAGATGGGACCGATTGTTACGGCCATGAGTGCAGAAGCAAGTGATATGTCCAGCTGGCTTTTGATGGGACTTCCCGGTCTGGCATATCTTACAGGTGTGGCCAACCCGGCCTGGACAGCCATCGGACTCGGAATCGGAACATGGTTTAACTGGCTTATAGTTGCCAGACGTCTCCGCAGATATTCTGCGAATATTAATGCAATTACAGTGCCGGAGTTCTACTCAAAGAGATACCACGATAACTCCAACGTGCTTAATGCCATTGCGGCGCTGGTAATAATCGTGTTTTTCATACCGTATACGGCATCAGGTTTTGCGGCCTGCGGTAAGCTTTTTAACAGCCTTTTCGGTGTTGACTATATGGTAGCAATGTTAATCTCGGCGGCGGTTATCGTAGGATATACGATAATGGGCGGTTTCAAGGCCGTTTCGACAACCGATCTTATACAGAGTATAGTTATGACAATTGCACTTGTAGTAGTTGTTACATTCGGAATCAGCAAGGCAGGTGGTGTAGAGGCTGTCATAGACAATGCAAAGAGTCTTCCGGGATATCTTTCAATGAAAGCTTCATATGATGTCGGAACCAATTCATCAACACCGTACAGTTTTCTCACAATAGTATCCACCATAGCATGGGGACTCGGATATTTCGGTATGCCGCACATATTGCTCAGATTTATGGCAATCAAGGATGAGAAGAAGCTTGTGCTTTCGAGAAGAATAGCAACAATCTGGGTATTCATAGCGATGGGAATTACTATTTTCATCGGTATGGTAGGCCTTGGAATGACTAAAGCCGGAGAACTCGGTTTCCTTTCGGGAAGTTCAAGTGAGACGATTATCGTTGAGATTGCGGGTCTTATAAGCAGGCATGGAGTGCTTGCCGCAATAGTTGCCGGACTTATTCTTGCCGGAATCCTTGCAGCGACAATGTCAACGGCTGACAGCCAGATGCTCGCAGCTGCATCAAGTGTATCGCAGAATATAGTACAGGATTTCTTCAAAGTTAAGATAAGTGAGAAAAAAAGCCTTCTTGTAGCAAGACTCACGATAGTAGTAATAAGCCTTATCGGTGTATTTCTTGCAAGAGATCCTAATTCGAGTGTGTTTAATATAGTATCATTTGCATGGGCAGGATTCGGAGGAGCGTTCGGAGCGGTAACACTTTGTGCGTTGTTCTGGAAGAGAAGCAATAAATGGGGCGCACTTGCCGGAATGATTGGCGGCGGTGTTATGGTTTTTGTATGGAAATACGCCATCAGCCGCCTCGGAGGAGCATGGAGTATTTATGAACTCCTGCCTGCATTCATCTTCTCATTGATCCTTGACATAGTTGTCAGCCTTCTCACAAAGAAGCCTGATGAGACGATAGCCAGGGAATTTGAGGCTGCCAAGACAAAATAAATTATTGATACATATGAATTTAAACACCGCGTCAGTAAAATGATGCGGTGTTTCAGCGAGAAGAGAAAGGAGATAGTTATGTCAGAAAAGAATTACGTGCAGGAACTTGTGGATATAATAAGATCAGGCCTTCCGGAAAATGAACTTGTGGACAGGATATCGGATTATCATGATAATGATATTGCCGATGCGCTCACAAAGCTTGATAAAGAAGAACGTGTCAAAGTATATTATGCGATGGGCGCGGAACGCATGGCTGAGATTTTTGCATATCTCGATGACGCTGAGGATTATCTGAGAGAACTCCCGATGGAGAGCGTGGCCAGGGTGATTTCCGAAATGGACTCCGATGATGCTGTCGATGTCCTTGAAGACATGGATGACACGACAAGGCACAGAATAGTCGAAATGCTTGATGAAGATGCCGGAGATGACGTAAGGCTCCTGCTCTCATATGATGACGATGAAATCGGTAGCTGCATGACTACGAATTTTATCGTTATCCATAACAATCTTACGATTAAGCAGGCCATGCACGAACTGGTAAAACAGGCCGGTGACAATGACAATATTTCGACAATATATGTAATAGATGATAATGATAAATTTTACGGGGCAATTGATTTAAAAGATCTTATAGTTGCCAGAGAGAATGATAATCTTGAGGACTTGATAAGCCGTTCGTATCCGTATGTGAGAACGCGCGAGAAGATAAGCGAATGTATTGAAGAACTCAAGGATTATGCGGAGGATTCCATCCCGGTACTTCTTGAAAACGGTAAGATTGCCGGTATCATAACCGCACAGGATATCGTCGAAGCGGTCGATGATGAGATGGGTGAGGATTATGCAAAGCTTGCCGGTCTTACTTCCGAAGAGGATCTTAACGAATCGACACTCTTAAGTATGAAAAAAAGACTTCCGTGGCTCATAATACTTCTTTTTCTCGGAATGGGAGTATCGTCCGTCGTGGGAATATTCGAGGAAGTTGTGGCAGTGCTTCCGGTAGTGATGTGTTTCCAGTCACTCATACTTGATATGGCAGGCAATGTCGGAACGCAGTCACTTGCCGTCACAATCCGCGTCCTCATGGACGAGAATCTGACGGTGGCCCAGAAATTAAAGCTCGTGGTCAAAGAAATGAAGACGGGATTTTTAAACGGCGTGTGTCTTGCTGTCATGTCATTTCTGTTCCTTGGACTATATATACATTTTTTCAGAAAATATGATATAGGACATTCATTCCTTATCGCGGCCTGCGTAGGAGCAGCGCTTATCGTTGCGATGGTGATATCAAGCCTTGTGGGAACGGTCATACCTATATTTTTCAAGAAAATCAAGGTCGACCCGGCGGTTGCATCCGGTCCGCTCATCACAACGGTCAATGACCTGGTGGCCGTTGTGGTATATTACGGCCTGGCATGGATTTTTCTTATAAATATGCTGCATATTGCGTAGAAAAATAATTATTTTTCCGCCCATTCAAGCATGTGGTTAAGCCCTTTCTTGCTGCCTGATATAAAAAGAATATCGCCGGCCTTGAATTTATAATCCGGGTCGACATTATCAATGACGGAACCTTTATTTTCGATAGCGATGATATTGGTTCCGAATTCTTTACGCAGATTGACATCACGGACTGTCATGCCGATGATTTTATCGGGTACATTTAATTTGCTGATGCTTATTTTTTCGCTGAGCTGCACAAAGTCAAGAATTTTGGAAGTCTCAAGCCTGTGTGCGAGGCGGATTGCCATATCACGTTCAGGGTAAACGACCTCGGCACCGAGTTTCTCTAAGATTTCACCGTGTTCAATGCTTGTCGCCTTGGAGATGACGGCAGGGACACCGAGGCTTACCAGATTAAGGGTGGTAAGGATTGATGTGTCCATATGGGAACCGGTGCATACAATCGCAACATCACAATTCTGAATGCCGGTCTCTGCAAGGGATTTCTTGTCAAGATTATGAACGACATATGCATTGTCAGTGTAATCGCGCAGTTCGCGCACCTTCTCTTCATCACGGTCAAGTACCATTATATCCGC
>ULOI01019084.1_pt1 | contig 11146 bp, 7 predicted proteins | sample 1952231 | NCBI WGS metagenome assembly ULOI01 (sample SAMEA4835593, study PRJEB28245) | human gut metagenome | biome: gut microbiome; material: fecal sample | place: Denmark | collected 2008
AAAGGCTCAGAGAATTGAACGCAGGGCCTCACAGCCTAAGAAAAAGAACTGGTTTGTAAGAGGCGTAGCGATGGTTGTCTGTGCAGTGCTTTTAGGCGGAGTTGCCGGAGTTGCCTGCTACGGCGTAAGTTATGCAGGATATAGCTTATTCCCTATTAAGAACAGCAGCCAGACAGATGCTTTGGCAAAGCCGGCAACTACGGCGGCACAGCTTGGTAATGTAAATGCCAACAAGGACATCACGGCCACGGTATATGATGTATCCGATATAGTTGATTCGGTAATATCGTCCGTAGTAGCCATCAATGGTGAATATACACAGGAAGTTAACTACGGCTGGTTCGGAAGCCAGACCCAGAAGTCAACGGTAAGCGGTTCCGGTATCATAATCGGTTCAACCGATGATGAGCTTCTTATGGTAACCAATGCACACGTAATTGACGGCGTTGAGAATCTTGCGGTAACATTTTATGACGGAAGCAAGGTTCCTGTTGAAGTCAAGAATAAAAAGAGCAGCTATGACCTCGCGGTAATTTCGGCAAAGCTTTCGGATATTCCTAAGGATGCCATTTATACTATAGCAACACTTGGCGATTCATCACAGATTAAAGTCGGTGAAGCAGCAATAGCAGTAGGTAACTCAATGGGTTACGGTATTTCGGTTACCACAGGATGCATCAGTGCAATTGATAAAACTGTAACAGTTGAAAGCACGGAATACAATAACCTTATCCAGACAGATGCAGCCATTAATCCGGGCAACAGTGGCGGTGCTCTCTTCAATGCGCAGGGCGAAGTAATCGGTATCAACTCAGTCAAGATGAGTACAACAGGTGTCGAAGGAATGGGATACGCTATTTCAATTTCATCTGTTAAGGATATCATTAACGAACTTTCAACAACAGATTCAAGAAAACAGCTTGATGATGATGAAAGAGGTTACCTCGGAATTACAGGCGTAAGTATAACAAGCCAGATTTCACAGACATATGGATATCCGGTAGGTGTTGCCATCAGAAACATTACCAAAAACGGTGCAGCAGATAAGGCAGGACTTATCAAGAATGATATCATATGTTCCTTTGACGGTGAAACGGTTGAGACTATAGATTCTCTTGTTGAACTTATGAAATACTATGCCGTCGGAGAGACAGTCAAGGTTGAATATTATCATATGAACTCTTCGGGAGAATATGAGAAAACATCAACTACCGTAACACTTACATCCAATCCTGAGGAATAATTCATAATGAATATGACGCCGGATGCCATTGCAATAATGGTGTCCGGTTTTTTTTATCATGGTGACGTTGAATTATAAACGGGAATATGTTAGAATTAACACGATTATTTATGGAGGAATAACTAATGGAAGAGATTATCAATAATAACGATGATGAGCAGAAGGACAATGATCAGAACGAGGATAAAGATTTTGAAGAATATGAGAAAATCTGTTATCTGTGCCACAGACCGGAGAGCAAGGCCGGCAAGATGATCGAACTTCCGCAGAATATATATATCTGTGCTGATTGTATGCAGAAGACATTCGACAGCATGAACGGACCTGGCGGATACGATGACCTGATGAAGATGAGCGGTATGCCGGGTATACATTTTATGAATCTCTCGGATTTCGGCGATATGCCGGAGCGTCAGAAGATTAAGAAGAGAAAGAAAGGCGATAATCAGATACCGCCGATAGACCTTAAGTCAGTTCCGGCACCTCACGAGATAAAGGCTATGCTTGACGAATATGTAATCGGACAGGAATATGCCAAGAAGGTTATTTCCGTTGCCGTTTACAATCATTATAAGAGAGTTGCCACGAATACAATGGACTCCATCGAGATTCAGAAGTCCAATATGCTTATGATAGGACCTACAGGTTCCGGTAAGACATATCTTGTACAGACGCTTGCAAGACTTCTGGATGTGCCGCTTGCGATTACGGATGCCACATCACTTACCGAGGCAGGATACATCGGAGATGATATTGAGAGCGTTGTATCGAAGCTCCTCGCAGCGGCCGATAATGATGTTGACAAGGCTGAGCGTGGTATTATTTTTATCGATGAAATAGATAAGATAGCCAAGAAAAAAGAAACACGTAACCGTGATGTCAGCGGCGAATCGGTACAGCAGGGTCTCTTAAGAATACTTGAGGGAAGTGATGTTGAGGTGCCGGTCGGAGCCAATTCCAAGAATGCCATGGTTCCGCTTACAACCGTAAATACAAGAAATATACTCTTCATATGCGGCGGTGCTTTTCCTGATCTCGATGACATTATTAAGGCAAGACTCAATAAGCAGTCATCAATCGGTTTCAAGGCCGATCTGAAGGATAAATACGATGAGGACCCGGATATTCTTGAGAAAGTTACATTGGAGGATCTGCGCGAATTCGGTATGATACCGGAGTTCTTAGGTCGTCTTCCGGTAGTATTTACACTTAAGAAGCTTACCGAGGAAATGCTCGTCAGAATCCTCAAGGAGCCGAAGAACGCCATCCTGAAACAGTATCACAAATTATTGGAACTGGATGAGGTTGATCTTCAGTTTGAAGACAGCGCATATGAGGCTATTGCGAAGAAGGCTCTTGAGAAAGATACCGGTGCAAGAGCATTACGCTCCATCATTGAAGATTTTATGCTTGATATCATGTATGAGACGCCTAAGGATAAGAACATCGGCCGTGTAATTATCACGAAGGATTACATTGAGAAGAAGGGCGGTCCGGTCATCGAACCGAGAGGCGTCGCTGTTCTTGAAGAACATTAGGCATTATTTTACGGCATGCTCCATATACTAAAATAAAAATGGATTTTTGCAGCGACGTATTTACATCTGAGGAATACACTGAATATATTTTGAGAGACGGATATTATACCAGGAGAGCGTTGGAACCGTATGCAGATTATTGCATTGCGGGAGTTAGCGATAAATGGGCAATAGTATCTTTTAATATCAATATGACACAAGAGAGTACCTTTGAAAGACTGGGGTACTCTTTTTTGCCCAAATTATACGGTCTGTCGGATGTGACAGCAGTGAATGCGGCGGGAATCACGGCGGTCAGGCAGCAGCCTGTGCTTGAACTGTATGGCAGCGGAACCTATATAGCTATAATTGACACCGGGATAAACTGGAGGCATGAGGCATTCCTTAACAGTGACGGAACCAGCAGAATTGAGGTTATGTGGGATCAGCAGACCAACAGAATATATTATAACCGGGACATAAACGAGGCACTTGCCGGCGGCGGGGACATTCCGGGCGATGATATAGGACATGGGACTTATATGGCGGGCGTGGCTGCAGGTAATATCAACAGACAGTCAGGATTTTCGGGTGTCGCGCCATACAGCCGTCTGATTGTGGTCAGATTGCAGCAGGCTAAGCATTATCTGCGCGATATATATTTTGTGCGTGACAACGTGCCGGCATATTCTGAAGCCGATATAATGCGCGCAGTTGCATTTGTGTCGGATTATTCAGAACAAAAAGGGGTAACGGTATCATATGCTATAGGAATGGGCAGCAATCTCGGTTCACATGCGGGCATATCGCCGCTTGCCGAATATCTTGGTGATGAGGCGGAAAGACCTGGACATTGCGTCACATTGTCAGTGGGTAATGAGGGAAATGAGCGGCTGCACTTTGCGGGCCGCATATCCGGAGATGAAGTACAGAGTGTTGAAATCAAAGTCGGACGGGGCGAGAATGGATTTGTATGTGAATTGTGGTCAATGGCTCCGGAAGTATATACCGTGGAAATAATTTCGCCGGGCGGGCAGATTATCAACAGACTGCCAAGCAGAACCGGAACCAGTACTGTACTTAGTTTTCTTTTTGAAAATACGGTAGTTGAAATTTATTACCAGCTGTTTGAAAAAAGTTCCGGGATGAATGTGGTTGCCATGCGTTTTGACAGTCCATCGGAGGGCATATGGACAATTAATGTATACGGACGTGATCTGACCACCGGACATTACGATATATGGATCGATAACCGTGAATTTTTAACGGATGATACTTATTTCGTGGTATCGGATCCTTACGAGACAGTTACAAACCCTGCCAATGTTCCCGAGTGCATTGCTGTGGCTGCTTACAGTCATAAGGATAATTCTCTTTACCTGAAAAACGGGCGCGGATATAATTCCGATGGCATAATCAAGCCGGATTTTGCCGCTCCGGGTGTGGATATTCTGGTGCCGGACCATATGGGTGCTGCCTCTTATGTAAGGCGCAGCGGCAGCAGCATAGCCACGGCATTTACTGCCGGTACGGCAGCTCTTCTGCAGGAATATGGCAGCAGAAACGGAAATATGCGTATCATGACAACTCCGGCAATCAAGAACATATTGATATCCGGATGCGGAAGAAAACACGGTATAACATATCCCAACAGGGAATGGGGTTACGGTACATTAAACCTGTATAATTCAATTGATAATCTCCGCCGCGGATAATAAAATAATGTTACGTTGTTCCGGACTTTTGTAAAATAAATTTAAACAAGGTATTGACTTTATATTTTTAACGTGCTATAACTTAGTCATTAAATGAAGAGGCAAAGGTGCCTGATAAAGGCCACCTTTGTCTCTTTTTTTGTTTAGGAAAAGGAGGAAGAAAAATGGGAGATTTTTCAATCATCGACACATTCTGGGTATTTCTGGCAGCAATCCTTGTATTCTTCATGAATCTTGGTTTTGCGGCAGTTGAGGCCGGATTTGCCAGATCCAAAAACACAGTAAACATATTATCAAAGAACTTTATCGTGTTCGCTGTATCATCAATAGGTTATCTGCTTCTTGGCTGGGGCCTTATGTTCGGAGGCGATAATCCGTTTATCGGAACCAAGTCGTTATTCATTCTTGGCTCATCCGACAATTCATTTTATGACAACACGTTAACCTCAAGTGTTCCGTTCTGGGGCAAGGTATTTTTCCAGATGGTATTCTGCGGAACAGCAGCAACCATCGTTTCCGGAGCGGTAGCAGAACGTATTAAATATGTTTCATTCATTATTTTCTCGTTCGTGCTCACAATTATAATATATCCTATCATCGGTCACTGGATCTGGGGCGGCGGCTGGCTTGCAAGACTCGGTTTCCATGATTTCGCAGGTGACACCGTAGTCCATTCGGTCGGCGGCTGGGCAGCTCTCTCCGGAGCACTCATCCTTGGACCTCGTATCGGCAAATACGGCAAGGACGGCAAGCCTCGTGCAATTCCGGGTCACAATATGTCACTCGCCGTTATCGGTCTTTTTGTTCTGTGGCTTGGCTGGTTCGGTTTCAATCCGGGCTCAACAATGAGTTTCCAGAACCCGTCCGATGTAATGCACATACTTTTTACAACCAATGCTTCAGCTGTAGCGGCTGTTCTTACATCTACGATAACTTCATGGATAGTTATCGGCAAACCTGACCTTGGCATGACAGTCAACGGCTGTCTCGCAGGTCTCGTCGGAATCACTGCAAGCTGCGCTTATGTAAGCATACCGGTTTCACTCCTTATCGGAGCCGTTGCCGGCGTAATTGTAGTTCTTCTTGTCGGTTTCTTCGACCGCCTCGGAATTGATGACCCTGTCGGCGCAACTTCAGTCCATCTCGGCTGTGGCGTATTCGGTACAATCTGCGTGGGTCTTTTTGCCAAAGAGGGTGTGACAAGCCTTTCTACCGTAAACGGTCTTTTCTACGGTGGCGGTGCAAAACTCCTCGGCATAGAGCTTCTCGGTATCGTTGCAGTCGGTGCGTTTGTATTTGCGGCAGCATCCCTTACATGGTTCGTCCTCAAGAAAACCATCGGCATCCGTGTAACGGCCAAGGAGGAAATAGCAGGTCTTGACATCGGCGAGCATGGCAACATCGCATATCCTGATTTTGCACTCGTAACCGAGATGTCCGATTATGATGACGAGGCACCGGCTGACGAGACAGATGTATCTGCCAAGGTTCCCGTCAACGAGGCTGTCGTGGTCGAGCATCACGAAGCGGTCGACAGCGGCATAAGCAAGGCGACAATCATTATGAACCAGTCGAAATTCTCGCAGCTGCAGGATGCTCTTGAATCAATCGGCATAACCGGTATGACCGTAACCAACGTCTTCGGCTACGGTGTCCAGAAAGGCCACAAGGCATTCTTCCGTGGCGCACCTATCGAGACACGCCTCCTGCCGAAAATCAAGATTGACGTCGTAATCTCCAAGATTCCGGTCAACACCCTTGTAACCACAGTCCAGAAGGTTCTTTACACCGGCAACATCGGCGACGGCAAGATATTCATCTACGACGTTCGCGATGTCGTCAAGGTCCGCACCGGCGAGCACGGATTCGACGCACTGCAGGATGAGGAAAAATAAATAGAAAACCAATAAAGAGTCTGTCCCGAAAAGAGGAACAGGCTCTTTTGTGTGTGGGGAGAGCAAAGAGAAGCAATCTCTGGGTTCTTCTCTCTTCACACACTCTTGATTTCTAATGACAGCGTGGCATTATGCGATATCGGTAATTTGATAGTGTATAATATGAAACATTCATACTTTTTAAGTCAAAATCAGCAATTTGGTGAGAATTATTTGCTATATGAGATACTGATGTATGGTAATATATGAAATTAGTTGTATTAAAAAACATGAGAAATTTGATATATTACAATGCACGACCTGTCAAATTGACACCAAATGTCTCGAAAAGCACAAAAAAGTGCGAAGTGGGAAATTAAACATATTAGGTGATTAAATGAAAGTCCTGTTTAATGGACATATAAAGAGATAAAATACAGATGTGCAAGATAGTTACAGACATAGTTCCATAATGTTGCTATTAATGTGTGGATTATAATTCGAATAAATCTTTACATTCCAAATTGGGAAAATTACCTTTTTAGCATACATCAGGTTGGAACTAAATGCAAGAAGGAAAAAACCATACCCTATTTATTCGAATTATATTGACGCACGATCAATACAGTGTTAGTATATGATTTATACTAATACATGGAAAGGAGGAGTGTTATGATACAGATGAGTCTGGAGTTTGAACTTGAAAGGGCAGAAATACCGCTGGAGTATGAAAGAGTGTTTGTAAGCTTTCTTAAGGCGGCTTGCAGTGGATATTCAGAGGAAATGTTTAACGAATTGTATGGCAGTAACAAACCGGTTATCAAAACATATACTTTCAGTGTGTGTCTTCCGGGAGCAGAATTTGACAGCGATATTATACGGCTGAAAAATAATCGTATAAAGATGAGTTTTTCAAGCTGCGATATGGGACATACAATCGAGTGGTTTAATGCATTTCAACTCATGAAATTTAAGAAGTATCCAATGAACAGAAATTTCATGAAGCTGGTTTCCATACGGACGTATAATTGCAGGCAGGTCACCGAGCAGGAAATCGTGATAAAAATGCAGAGTTCATTGGTTGTAAGAAAGCACGATATTGAAAAAAATACCGATGAATATCTTACATATAATAACCCGCATTTTTCAAGTGTTTTAAGAGAGAACATAGAGTTTTTCCTGAAGAAAATGGAATACGATATTTCAACCGAGGGATTCAGCATTATTCCAATCAAAGCCAGAAAAATTGTTGCGACATGTTTCGGAAGAAGGATTGATGCCAATATAGGAATTTACAAATTAACCGGTTCGACAGAGCTGTTGAATTTGTTGTATCTGTCAGGCATTGGAGCGCGCCGTTCTGAGGGACATGGTAAATTTGAGATTATGATGTAAGGGAGGTGATATAGTTGGAAAGATACTATATAACAATGGGTAATTTCCTTAAAAATGCCGGCATAGTTGCTTTAAAATACATGCTAGATATGTCTTCGGCTGTCGAAGGAGAAGATTACGGAATCAGCGATGATGGGCAAAGCATGTGGATAAATATTGATTTTGCGGTGTCAGCGGATTGGACAGATATGTATTTTAAAGCATGTATAGAATGTTTTGGAAAGTACACGTCATATACCCGGATTCTTCAATATATTCGGGAACTTGTAGAAGAAATTCGCATGGAAGAGTGGAAGGCAGACAAGAAAGTCAAGGAGAATCTTAAGTTTATCAATGATAAATTGCTTGCCAACAGTATAAAAAGCGGCTTTGAAAATATTAAAAACAGAATATCGAATCCTGAGACATATCTGAAATTGAAGGTATCCAAACTGAATGCAAATATGTCAAAAGAAGAGTTGATTAACCGGCTCGAAGAGCTAAGGATATTTTTGGAACAGCCGGAGTGCAGGGACACTTTTATCATGAAAGGAGTTATATATAATTATATTAATAAATTCTGGACTGGTAAGTGTTTTCTAAATCGCCAGGCAGCAGCTAAAAATATGTGGGAAGAATTTGACAAAGATTTTTCAAAGCCATTCAAACGGTACCTTGAGACGGATCATAGTAAAGCCAAGGAAATATGCATTGAATGCGCAGAACCGGTAAGTGGCAGTGAGAAGGTTTCTATAGCTTTTATGAATGATGTGGCAGACGATCTCGCAAGAAAGACATCTGCATTCTGGAATTGCAAAGTGGATGCGTTCTTATGTCCGGTATGTGCCTTTTTGTATGCTTCAAGTCCTTTGGGGTTCCGGCTTTCGGGAAATAAATTTTCGTTTATAAACACCAATACTTCAGTCTGTTCACTGGTTGCAGCCAATAGCAAGCATGGAGAATACAGTGAAGAGACTCCGAAAGGTGAAGATGAAAAGTATACGGCATGGTTTGCAAGAATGCTCAATAGGATATTACATGATAAGCTGGACGAGCTTAATAACATACAAGTGATTATAAGAGGTACACAGGAGCCCGATAAATATGAGTTTGCGGTAATAAGCCGTGATGCATTGCTTATTCTTAAGCAGGACAATGTCATAAAGGCATTGGAACGTCTTGGGGAACATCCATATATCAAAGACGGAAATGACTATTTGAATGTTCATGAGCAGGTGGTTATGAATGTTCTCAAATTCAGAAGTCAGAAATTCCTGTTGAACAAGGTATTAAGGCTGTCTATTGATAATTCGGGTGTAATTGCAACAGCATATTGGGTATACAAGGTATTGCTTTGGACTGATATAGTACACAATAATAAAGAAAATGGAGGTAAAGTTGAGATGAACAGAAATTCGGTTATGAACAGCGGATACGAGTTAAGAAAAGCACTTCTGGCATCCAAAGGGGCCAAAGACGATGACTGTATCAGAGGAACGATTTATCAGTTGATAAATGCGATCTCAACCGGAAACAGCGGAAAATTTATGGATGTTGTATTACGATTATACAGCTCATGTAAAGTACCGGCAGAGGAGAAAGGGCAGAGCCAGCTCTTAGTTCCGAGAGAGTTTGTGAATATAATGAACAATCAGGAACTTTTTGAGGAATACGGATATGCGTTCCTTTTAGGACTTAAAGGCAGTAACTCTAAATTTAATGACAAAGATAAAATGGAGGTAGAAAATGGAAAATAAAGGTTTAACAATAACAATGGTATTTTTGGCAGAGAGTGCAAATTACGGAGAGGGTATAGGTAATATTTCCACACTTAAGAAAATGACAAGAGGAAACTATGAGCAGTATTCCTATATATCAAGACAGGCACTCAGATACAATATAATCCAGCAACTTGGATGGGATAATACTCCGGTGGACAGTAAGAGCGGAGTGGTTCAGTTTGCACCGTCGGCAACAATAGATCAATACCCGGAAATAGACCTATTCGGATATATGAAAACCACATCCAAATCGGACGATAACGAAAAGGGAAAAGCTGCAACGAGAAGTGCTGTTGTAAGATTAAGCAATGCGATAGCTCTTGAACCATATAAGAGTGATATGGAATTTCTTACCAATATGGGGATGGCGAGAAGGGATAATCTTGAAAACGTAATAGCACAGAGCGAAATTCATCGTGCGTATTACGCATATACTGCATCGATAGATTTGGACAGAGTTGGAATTGACGGCAATCTGGAAATATCATCGGAGGACAAGGCTAAGAGAATAAAAGCTTTTCTTGATGTGGTTCTGTACTTATACAGGGACATTAAAGGAAGAAGGGAGAACCTTGCACCACTTTTTGTTATAGGAGGTGTGTATTCAAGGAAAAATCCATTTTTTGAAAACAGAATCCGTATAGACAGAAATAAAATAAATGCGGATACGCTGCTTGAAATAATGAACAGCAGTGAAGATGTAAGAAAGTCTACTGTTGCAGGTATTGTCAGCGGATTGTTTGACAATGATAAAGAACTTAAAGACAAGCTGAATGCCATGACGGTTGCAGAGGCGTTTGATGAGATTAAGAAGAAAGTGGATGAATACTATGGGGAAAGCAATTAGACTTGAATGTTTTCAGAACCTTGCTAATTACAGAAAGCCCAGCAGTTTCATTATAAGGGAGTCATTTCCGCTTCCGGCTTATTCAACCGTAATGGGAATGATACATGCGGCATGCGGATATACAGAGCTTCATAGAATGAAGCTTTGTATACAGGGTGTGAATAACGGAACGATATCCGAATTGTATACTAGATATTCTTTTTCATACGGAACCAAATATGAGGCAACCAGACATCAACTTTGCGTAAAAGATGATAAAGACTACGGCGTGTTCAGGGGTCCGGCCAATGTTGAACTTGTATGTGATAATCATATGGTTATACATATCGTACCTGAAGATGAGAATGACTTTGATACGATATACCAATCATTGCTAAAGCCGTTGAATTATTTGTCTTTGGGACGGTATGAGGATCTGCTTGATATAGAGTCGGTAACAGTGGTTAATCTTACGGAAGACGAAGAAGTGATAACCGGAAATAACATATATATACCGGTTGACAGCACGGATTCTGATGGAGAACTTCTGGTGGGACCGGGAGAGGGATATACGGTATATTCCCTAACAAAGGAGTATGAGATTATTAACGGATACAGACGTTGGAAACGTGATGGAGGAATTATTAAAGCCTATCATTATCCAAGGGGAAAGGCACTCGGACAGGCGCTTGTTGATGATTCGCCATACAGGGACGTTGTAGTTCTGGCATAGGTTATAATTAAATAGAGACACTGTGGAATTATTATGTATAAAGAGGAGTTGATAAAATGGAGTTTTGGGCCAAATCGCAGGGA
>ULOI01063895.1_pt1 | contig 11043 bp, 6 predicted proteins | sample 1952231 | NCBI WGS metagenome assembly ULOI01 (sample SAMEA4835593, study PRJEB28245) | human gut metagenome | biome: gut microbiome; material: fecal sample | place: Denmark | collected 2008
GCAAAACTTGGTTGGCCAGCGCGTTGATGAATGCCGCAATCCGAGCAGGCTTTAGAGCAAAGTATTACCGCGTCAACGATCTCTTGCTCGAATACGCCGAAAGTGCTTCCAATACTACGTTGCGAACGAGTAAGAAGAAACAACTAAATAGGTATCACCTGCTGATGATTGATGAATTCGGCCTAGGCGGCTTAACGGCGAACCAACGTGCTGACCTGCTGGAAATCATAAATGAGAGAACGCGCGAAGGAGGCAAAAGCGTAATCGTTACAAGCGTGTTTCCAGTGGATGTCTGGGCGAGCTGTATCGGGGACGTGTCGTTTAGTGATTCCATTCTGGACAGGCTTATTCATCGAGCTTGGCGCCTGAACTTGGAGGGCCCGTCTATGCGAAGCCGAACAGAGTGCGGAGCACTGGAAGATCCCTATGGGAAGAAGCTGAAGCCTTAAGAAGGAAGACTTTTAGGCAGGCATCTCTCGAATCTTGAGTTTTATCGGCTGTGACTCGGGGCGCGCTCCGCTTTCGCTCCGCGCAACCGAATAGCTATGACAGCCTGCGAGCACTCGCTCTGATTCCGAAGGATGCCCCAGCCTGCGCTCCGACCTGCCTACAGCCCATCGTTTACGACATAAGCGGCAGGTCGAACGCAGGCTGGGTTAGGAAGGTAGAAACCTCAAAAGCAATAACGCTCTCGGAACACCCACACTTGCCCAATCATCGGCATCGAAACTACTGTCCGAATGTTTGAGAATTGGGGTGTCCGAAAGGATGAGAATCATCGTGCGAATAAATGGTAATTTTCACAACAGCTCGAACGCATCTTGCGCTACCTCCGATAGCACTGTACTGCGTTGATGGACAGCGTCGATGAGATCATGATGGCGCTCGCGGAAAAGTACGCTGTCGAGAGGAACCGGCGCTGGTATTTGGCTCGGAAAGGAAGCGCGATCGGCAAGGCTGTCATTTTCTGGCTCTACAATCGAAATGAATTGCGCAGCTTCCTGCATGATCCTCGCATCTGTCCTGATAACAACCAGGTAGAACGAAGCGTCAGAGCTGTGGCAGTCTACCGCAACGCAGCCTTCTTCAAAAGGAGCATCGAGGCGCCAAGGGGTTCTGTAACCTGCTGACACTACGAGAAACCGCCAAGCTCAACGGCATCAAGGATGTACCGAAGTAGCTCAAAGCAGTACACCGTGCTTTCTACGAGCACGTTGAGCGCCATGTGTGGACGACGCGCTATGAGAGGCTGAAGACCGGCGAACGTTTACGCCTGCGCATTCCGTACATAACGCCGGAGCTCGTTGCATCCATTGATTGGCCACCTTGGCTGCCGTGGAACTACGTCAAGGCGCTGCCTCCAGCAGAGCGCTGCCCGGCAAGCAGAGTTTTTTTGTCCCCACCGGTAAGAGATCAGGACACCGGCTCATGAGGATGCCTTGTCTTGTCCTTCGCCGAAAATTTGCGATTGTTTTACCGAGATCAAGCAAGACAACGCTTTGGGCTGCTTATTTTTCCAGTGGAATTCAAGATTCCGGTTTCAGCCCCCAATTCCAAATTTTTTAATTCTGAAATACATGGTCTAGATTGACAATCGACTTACAGTCAATCTATTAATGTACAAAAGCAGTTTACTTATTGAAAAGTGATTCAATAAAGTGCATTAAACGGCTAGTAGATTTTCCATCACAAGAAGACATACACTGTGACCAAATGTCGTAACATTCGAATGTATTCAATCGAAGAAAATTAAAAAGATCAGACCAGGAACTAAATATTTGATTTGGCAAAGTAAGCTCTGATAATGCAACATATAAACCTCTTTCTTTCGTCGAATAGTCTGTATAGTCTGTTGCAATTAAGCCTATGGGTCTTTTAAAAATAGAGAAATCAAAAATAATCGAGGAAAAGTCGCTCAGCAGAATATCCGATGCGGATAGTAAAATTTCTTGCGATACGTGAGATGCATCTATCCATCCCTTTGGTAAAGTATAGGTTCGAACTGAAGGATGAGCACGAAACAAAAAGACATAATTGCTTAAAAAATTTGGTGGCTGAATTGGAAGGGGCGTAGTTCTACCAACAGCTGATTCTCTGTATGTAGGAGCGTATAGGACAAATTTAACCAAGGAGTTTACTTGTATATTTATGAGCTTGCAAAGTAAATTTCGATTAGTTTTCACATTTTGCTTCATGAGATTATCTATACGTGGCAAGCCGAACGGTAGAATCGAATCTATTGGAAGCCTGAAGGCTTCCGAAAATATTTGTCGATATCTTTTATCTGAAATAACAATATAATTTATATTCCTATATACGCGTGCAATTCTTTTTTGCTCTCTTCCACTCCTATTTGAATGAGAGTCATAAGCAATTTTTTTTAGTAAACCCCCGCCGTGCCAGCATTGTATGACAATCATTTTATTTTGCAAATTCAAGTTTGAAACATATCTATTTGACTGATCTAATACTATTATCTTTGCCTTGGCAATAAGCTTGATTGCTGCCAATGGATTTACATTTGAATTTGCAACTATTAAATTGAAATGCAACTCCTTGTGATCATTCCAATAGGAAATTATTGACTGCAGATTCCCATATTGTTCAGACAGTTCAGATTTAAATACCACAACAGAATTTCGTTCAAGCAGAAGCGAAGCAAGAGCATAAATAAATCCAACAAGTTTCCATTTAAAAAATCGAATTGCGACGCAAATAAACTTGATAAACTTGTTTAATTGTTTCATTTCCATTTAATACTGAAAATTATTTTGGAGCTCAACTGGAATGATAAAACATATCCTATAATTTTAAATTAAAAATGTGTTTTTCTCGCAAAAAAAGTCATATACAGATAGTTGAATACGGCGACCTCTCTTGTAATAAATTAATAATGATCTCTTAATTTCTTAAATCAAGAGATCACGATATTTTGATACACAAATCTTTATTTTTTATTAATCATATGTGGCAAAAGGTCTGATAAATCACCGCCAAACGTTCTCTTTATTTGAATAAGTTGACCTACGTTGATTGTGCAAGACGAATTTCCTCCTGCTGTCGCATACATTGATGACAACTTGGAGGGCAATTGGTCCTCAGAGTATCTCCAAAGGAAAATAGACTGATGGTATGGGAAACCACTGATGGCATGTTCAAAAATATAGTCTTTATTTAATTTAAAAAGATTATTAGCCTCAAAACAATCAACCTTATCTTCGGTACCATAATAAATGTGAATTTTAATGTTTGATCCGAGCTTATCTATAATAGGTGCTAAATTTCCATATTTAGCAATATTTTCCGCAACAAATGAATACTTTTTAAATTTCTGCAACTCAAAATAATGAGTAACTTTGTTAATATTATCATTATTATCAATATTTGTTTGAGGAGAAAATGCGTGGACTATTATGTTTGATGCTTTTAATTCCTTAGAAAGATGAGCTCCTAATAGAATTCCGAAATAAGCTCCAGCACTTGTACTTAAAAATGTAATTTTTTTATATGAATAAGATGAAATTTTCTGACTGATTTGCTCAAGCAATTCTGGCACGAAGAGCATAAAATAACAGTATATTTGCTTCTGTTCAATAAAAAGCACATCACAATTAAATTCCCTATTACCAAAGAGACTCTTTCCTGTGATTAGAGGATGTATTAGAATATATAATTCGTCACTTGATGGTTTGCTTCTTATTAGTTTTAAATTGTATTGAATATCGATTAAATAGTTTAATGAAGTCTTGTCAGCGGTGTTTGATTTAGGAAGATACGGATATACGATGTCTAGAACATCTAAAAAAAGATTTTTATTGCCAGATTTATATTTATCAAATTCAAGTAGATCAACTGGTGATAATGTTTTGTTGGCTAAGACCTTCAGAGCTAAGTAATTTCGAGTCGAGATGTATGTTTTCTCTTTTTCCCATACATTATAGAAATATTCGAAAGCTTTGGAAAATTGTTTCTGTCTAAAATATGAAAAACCAAGCAAAGATTCGGAAAAAAACTCTCGCTTGGAATCTATAACCCTTAATAACTCGAATGTCGCTACAGCTTTTGTGTACTGCTTCAATCTATAAAACGACATTCCAGTGTAAAAAAGTCGTTCAGCATCTAAAAAAGAATTTCTTACGACTGCGTCATAATTCTTTGAAATATAAAAATTTCTTAAATTTGGCGGTGTTAAGTTGTTATGTTTTTTTAATACCGAAATTTCATTCGTAAGACGTGAGAGTTTAAGCTCTAGCTTCCCTTTTTCGTTTAATAACTCATTATAAAATTTAACAAATCCAGATACTAAGTCGCTTTTGGTATTTATATTAGAGTTTAATAAATTGTATATCCACAAAATTTCTAATTTACCAATCCCTGCGCTATGAAGGGATTCACCACAAGATGCATGAACCCACAAATTGATATTAGAAACGTTATTTAATCCATAGCAATCTGTCGGTGAGATACCTATTTTATTAAGTAACGGATATAGCTGGAATTGAGTATCACGTTTGCTTAGCCAATTGAATGTTATAAAAAACTTTGAAGCTGAGTTGGCGATATCGTTAACAATGTTATTTCTTGAATCGTTTTCAAGGTGTAATCCAGTTTCTCTTAAAAAAGTTTCATACTCATGCCAATTTGTGATAATTAACTGTGGAGATATCGCTATTACTTTACATCCGTTCAGCAATGATCCGATTCGGCAAGCGGCATACCCCCCTGCACTAGATCCTAGAAGAGTAATGTCCTCCAAATCAATTTTAAAAATTTGAGATAACTTTGAAATAAATTTTGAAAGTAAAAGACATAAATCGTCATTCTTTGTACCTAGATACCAAGACGGTGTACTATTGCTCAATTTAGGAAACAATTTTTGCATTGGCGAATCAATGCAAATATAAATTGCATCAAAATATTTATGGTATTTCCATCTGACAAATAAGTTACCATTTACTGCTTTAGTTCTATCGCCAGACGAAAATGAAATTATTATTTTTTTTCTTTCGTCATTATCAAAAATCAATATAGGAAAATTAAAATTTTCAAAATCGACATTAAGGACAGTTCCGTCTGGTGTTATATATTTAGGAATTGCTTCAATTGAAATTGGCTTATCGAATACACTAAAATTACTATTTGCCTCGTCTATCTTATCTCTAAAGTCTTGTATTATTTGCGGATTTCGAAAATAATTTAGATTTTCAAATGTGTTCTTTTGCATTGTTTCTCTCATAAGATTTCGTTCATATAATCGCACAAATCTTTTACTGTATCTTTTAGCCCGTAAATCGGTCTCCAACCTAGACTTCGTAATTTTTCAACATTTAACGATATATGGATTTCGGGAGCATATTGCTTTTTATTTAAAGTAGAATTAACTACAACTGGAACATTTCCAATTTCGCTAAACAGTTCAGCCAAACCTCTGATTGATGTATATGTATTCGGACTGGATAAATTATAAGATATTTCTTTGTCGTCTGATAAAATTATATAGAATAAGCCACGAACTGCATCTGCAATATGTATATAATCTCGACAGGTCGCTCCCTCTGTATGCAATACAATTGGAATGCCTGAAATGACAGATTTAGCAAATTGAGCAAAAACTCGGTTGTCTGATGCCGATATGCCCGGGCCAAAAGTCAGAGTAGGCCGTACAATAAAAACATTGAGATTCTTTTCTTTATGTGCGCAGTAACACAGAAGCTCTGAAACTCTCTTACTCTCAGGGTAAGACGACCTTACATTGTACAAATCTAGCAATCCTAGTTCTTCTTCTTTTATTTGTAATTTGTTTACTTGTCCATATACTTCCATACTAGATACATATAAAATCGTCGCCTTTTTTTTCTCTGCAAGATCTAATATCTTAATAGTTGAATCAACCATATTTTTGATTGTTTCTACCGGCTTCTCTGAAAAATCCGTTGATCTTGTCGGTGCCGAAAAATGAAATATATAATCAATAGGCGAATTGTTTATTGCGTCTATTGATTCCACATATGTTATTTTTTCACTGTTTGAAGGTAATAAAGGTATTAAGGCTTCTTTATGTCGAGTTTGAAGAATGAGGTGTACGCTAATTTTATTGTTGTTTAGCAAACTCAGAGCCGTAGTTTTCCCATATAGACCTGATGCACCAGTTATAAGAATAGTCTTTTTGTTAAACTTATTCCATTTAATTAATTTATCGGATATAATGGTTTCTATACATCGGTTAAGCGTGCTCATTTTGCAAATCTTTTGATTAAATAATTATAAATTCGGCTTGAATTGTTTCTATCATTAAATTTAAAAAAAGAATCAATTCGTTGAATGTATTCACCCTGAACAATACATTGATTTTCGATATAAAAAATTATAGTCGATACTAAATCAGACTCAGTTTCGCAAATTGGGCCAAATCCCATTTCCTTATAATTCATGGTTTTTGCCATATACTGAGGTGGTAAAGTTTTAGGATGATAATAAATTATTGGTTTTCTCATATAAGCAAAGTCGTATTGTATGCCCGAATGATCTGTAATCATTAGGCTCGCTTCGCTTAATATGCGTTCATATGAAGTCCGCCCATCCGCGCCAGGAACAATTTCGACGTAGTCATTCGGAATGAAATCATTTATTTGGGGACTTAAAATAGGGTGTATCAAATACAAAATTCTGTATCCGTTTTTTTTGGCAGACGAAATTAGTTTTTGATTATTAATTAAAGAGTTATAGATTTTATAGTATTCAGAATATTTAAAATTTTCGCTATATAGGTGAGTCTCTCCTTTTCGGTTTGTACCTGCTGTTACATTTCTTCGCCAAGTCGGTGCTATTAGGATTATTTTTTGAGGATTTGAAACTAATGCGTCATATCTGGGTAAACCAGTTAAAATCAAATTTTTTCTAGAGTATCCATATTTGCTTTGCATTAAATTCTTGATTTCATATTCTGATGCACAGAAATATAGTTTTGTGTTGTCAAATAATCTATTTTGATATTCGGCAATTTCTTGTATACTGAGCCCATGCTGCAGACATATTACCTTGTATTTTAGAAGATTTCTATAGTACGTATCCTCAATATTGCTGAAACCCAAATACTGTTTAACATCAACACGGGTTGCTAATACGATCTGTGCATGCATAGCCAATATCTTGCACATTAACGACTTGAATGGCACAAGTCCAGCATATTTATTTCTTCTTAATCTTTGATAATCTTCAGAATTTTTGTTTATTATGTAATATATATCAACTGGGCTATTTTGTTGATTTCGTACATACTTGAAGAAATATTCACCATTGTCGCCTCCTTTGAATAGCTGATCAAAAGTAATCCAAATTTTTTTCGAAACCAATGGGTAAGTTAACCAATACAAAGCTCGAGTTGTAATAGCGGCAACGGCACTGTACGTTTTTGCAAGTTTAGAACGTTGAAAATCATTGTTGAATATAATTTTACAAAAATCGAACCATAACTTAATTTCGGATGCGACCAAAGAAGTTTTTGAAAATTTCGTCAATGTCAAACACTTGGCCACTGAATCATATTTAAATATATAACCAAACTTATAAAAATATGAATTAGATAGTCCGTTTGATAGTCTGGAAGCTGTTTTTACAAATCTGAGCGGCAAAACAACTATAGATCTGTCGATTCTCAACTCAAACCAAATTTTGTTCGCATTCCGTAATTTTGAACGAGGAACGATTATATGTATGTTAAGACCTGTTTTCTCAACTCGACCAAAGTATTTATCGTCCGAGTAAATTTCGGTGAGTTTTGAAAAAATTTTTTCGCCACCAACTATAGCAACTATTTTAAATTCTGATTTATCTAGACAATATCCATTAACTATTTCTGCATCAATCTCCAATTCGTTCATTGAATTATTAATGGCTTTAATATCCAATTGAATGTTGGAGCTTCGTTCGATTATTTGATTTCTATGACATACAAAAAAATCTCTTTTTCCATATATGGTCTCAAGATTTAATCTATTGTCATATTTGAGATTCAAACTATTAAAACACATATATTTTGGTAAAATGACTTTCCCCAAAATATTGTACTGAATCAAATAATCATCGTTAATTTTTTTATAAATATTTTTTATTAGTTTATAAAAATCATCAATTTCTTTTGATTCTAAAATTTGTTTGTTTCTATTATTTCTATTACATGCAAACCTTAGTCGTATTAGATAAACAATTATTTTTTGTACAAGATCTGCTTTTATTAATTCTACACCTTCTATGTCGAATTCTTTTTTGTATTTAGCTAACTCGGTTGTATACCATTCTTTAATATATTGTCTATCGAAATTATAAAAGTCAAATTCAGGATATTCATCTGTCTCAACATCGATTGGAATAACAGTGGTTTTGCTTACTTTGTTGATAGCATCCGCTATCATAAAATAATCAAAGTCAATATCTAACTCTCGAATTGTTGACTTTTTCAATGTCTTTATACTAAATACATATGAATTAATGTTTAAATTTATAAAGTTGTCCTTTTTGGTGTAGCTTTTTTTACTATTTTGACTAAAATATATTTTTCTACCCTTATCATTTACCCTATAGCATTGAAAAAAACCTAAATCGAACTCGTTAGCTTTGCAAAATGAAATTAACGATTGCAGTTTATTTGATATCTTATAACTTGTTGTTGTAAATAGAATATACTGTCCTTTTGCTTCGGAAATGAGATTTATGACATTATCTCTCCTGGAAATATTATAGTTTCCGCATGTTACTCTAATTTCCTTGTTGTTTTTTAACTTCTCGCTAAGCAAATTAGCTCTTTGCATGTATCCGTCATATGTCTCATGCAATCCAGGTAGGATAATAATCTCTAAAATCATTTAACACCTCATTGACCGAATACATCAATGGTTTCTTTTAGCTCAAACAGTGCTCTTAAAACGTAAAAATCTTCTGGAGTTGTAACTTTAATATTACTTTTTTGACATTTAACTATATGTAAATCTGAGCCGCACAATTCACGCATCAAGCTTGCCGAATCAACATAATCAAATTTATTTAATAATCGTGCTTGTTTGTGAGCCTCATATATTTCCCAAAACCTAAAGCATTGAGGCGCTTTTATAATAAAGCATTTTTGACGAGATTCTATTTTGTCAACGGAAATGCCTTTTTCGGATATTCCTACAGTTTCTATCGCCGGCGTCGCGGCAACCGCATTTCCAAACAGAATCGATTGTTCAATACATTCATCAATAAGTGCTTCTGTAATAAACGGTCTAACCCCATCATGAATGACGACAATGCTTTGTTGTGATGCATATTCCTCAGCGGCAACTAAGCCTTTCCATATCGACTCTTGCCCTGTGTTACCTCCTGATACAATTTTTCCAACTTTGTTTATACCATACTCTTTCACCAGCATTTGCATTTTCTCAAGATATTCGGCTTTACAGACCACAACTATTTTTGATATTTTTTTGCTTTTTTCAAATTCCAGGAGAGTATGAATTACGATCGGCCGACCAAAGACTGTTAGAAATTGTTTTGGAATTCCTGTTGAGCACATTCTACTGCCCACACCGCCTGCTAATATAACAGCAATGTTCATTTGTATCCTTTTTTAAATTTTTTCTTTTTTGAATTGAGGAGAGAGTTGATCTCGCAATGATAAAAACACTTGTGTTGCTAAGAGAGTATTTATTTCTTTTAACATATAACCTAACTCTCCCTTTCCTTGTGTTTGATGTTTTATTAAATCTGCACCTGGAAGTTCGAATAGCAATAATTTATTGAACAAGTCAAGTCTCAAAGTCCACTCTCGTTCGGAATGGACTACAATTTTGACGGTGCCCCCTCCCTCATCGCAAAGAGAAATCTCATAATGGAGATTACCGTCCCGTGAAATTGGGACTTGTAGCCATCTATAGCTCCTGTCTACTTTCCAATTTATCTTATTTAAGGAACTTCTATCGATCGACGCTCTTAGATCTTGTAAAATCCATTTTCTGAAATTTTCATTATCTTTACTTCTTACATTTTCAATTATTTTATTAACATTTCTATTTACTGATAATGCATTATTCTTTAACTTGTCTACGATGTCGATATTGAAACTTTCTTCGCATAATTCTTTAGCAGCGGTATGCCATAAAATAAACAAAATAATATGGGATACTATATTCAGACCATTAAGTTGTGCCCTTGTCGCTTGTTCAACATTCAGATCATTCCAAGGCTTTATTCCAGTGTTGAAGTGTACAATAACTGGTGAATATTCAGGGCTTTCAAATATAGGGCGAAAATTAAATTTTGGACTTAATGCCTTGAATTTGCTATTTATTTTTCCTTGTAAACACCCAAAAGCTGCTTGCTCGATGGTTTCTCCTTTAATTGCGGAAGCTCGGAGATTTTGTTCTTTTTGTAATAGATTATAAATTTCTAAAAAGGATTTTTGTAAATCGAGCATTATCCATTTCTTTAAGTTAAATGCGACCAAACCGACGTTTGCAGATCTTGCACCATTGGGTAAATTCAAATTTAAATTATTTTTAATTTTTTGCAGACATTCTTCATCTAACTTTCCTGTCATTAAGCCTTTGGGCAATACCGAAATTGCCTCCCTTTCTGACGGAAGAATCTCGTCCATGTCCAGTTTGTCCAAACACAGCATGTCATAATCTGCTTTTATTGCATACGAATATTTCTTTTTATAAAAATAAGTTGGAGCGATCCAGTTATAAAACACATACTTTGACCATCTTCCCATTTGTGAAAAGTTTGATATATAGTTCGCATCAATATTATTCAATTCACAAATGCTCAAGCACACAATGCCTTTACTTTTTGCACATTCTATTAGCTTTGTTTCAGTTTTCTCTAATTCTGTGAAAATGTATAGATCAATAAAATTGTTATACTTTTTAACACTATTAAGGAATATCAATGCCGGGCCGACTATGTTCTCATCTCCAGCAACATAAAGTGCAATCTTATTCATTTAATTTTCCTTCTATATCTTTATAAATTACAGATCCACAGCAACTTTAGTTGCGACAGCAA
>ULOI01068826.1_pt1 | contig 11043 bp, 9 predicted proteins | sample 1952231 | NCBI WGS metagenome assembly ULOI01 (sample SAMEA4835593, study PRJEB28245) | human gut metagenome | biome: gut microbiome; material: fecal sample | place: Denmark | collected 2008
ATAATTTCTTTTTCAAAAATCTCTTTATCATTGTCACAAAATTTAGGATAATGGTCTTCATATATGTGTTCATATGTACTACATTTATCTAATGCTCCTTTTATATTAGATATTGCATTATCAACTATCCATTCTTTACTATAGCCTTTATAATCTTCTATAATATCTAATAATTCAGCTTTTAATTCAGCATCAGTTTTTATGCCATATTCGTAATCATCAATTCTATCTCCACCATAATTTTTTAAACCTATAAATGTGGCTACTTTTCTTCTTGTAACCTCTCTATTGAAATCTGGATTGCTTTTATGCATACATATATGTATATCATTACTAGCGATAAACTGTGGATTACCTTCATCAATTGCAAATTTTACAAGTTCGTTATACGTTTTCCTTTCTGTTTCAAGATGATGATTTTGAATTTCAAAATAAAAATCATCTCCAAAAAGATTATATAAACTATGATATGTTTCTTTAGCTGTTTGTAAGCCTGTTCCATTTATCAATAATTCTTTTAATTTAGGTAATTCTTCAAGATTTTTATAATAATTATTAGCAATTAATGTTAATTTTTCTTTTTTTATAAATTTATCTGCTTTAATAGCTTCTTCTTTTAAAGCAACAAATTCTTCACTTGCTATTTTAGCTTTATAAACTTTTATTTCTTTTTTAGCTTTATCCATAGCTGCTTTATCTTTTCTAGCTGAACATTCTTTTATATATTCTTTACTAGGAACTCCTATAGCTGCTTCTTCTAAAGCTCTATTGTAAGCATCTATTTTTTCTTTTGCTGTAAAATACCCTAATTTATCAAGTCTTTTTCTATTTTTTTCAATTTTATCTTCTAAAAAAAGTACATCTGATTGTAAAGACTTACATAAAGGTCCAGCAATGCAGGCAGAAGTCGCAATCAAATGACCTTTCTTTACATATTTTTGTAAAATATCCATAGTTGTTATAGGATATGTTTTTGTAGCACCAATAACAACATTTTTATTACTATCCGAAATTATTTTACATAGTTCTAAATATCCTTCTCTATCTTTTGCAATTAAAATTAAATGTGACCTGTCTTTATCTCCTTTATAATCTAAATAAATTTCACATCCTGGTATAACTTCTAAATCATCAAAATTTTTAGAAGCATCATAAATGTTTTCATACGAACTAAATGCTCCGTGTTCTGTTACTGCTATTTTTTTCGCTCCTAATTTATGAAACTCATTTAAGGCTTGGTCAAAAGAAATTTTTCCTTTGTCATTAAAATGTGCATTAACAGCATCTTCACTTGACTCAATGTGGGTGTGAATACTTCCATACATTTCACTCATAGAATAAATATTTCCTTTCCTAATTTTAGTTATATATAAAATAATGTGATTATTTTTATGTTTTGATATTACAATATATATAAAAAAAAGAGACTTTTTTAGTCTCTTTTCTATCTTATAAAAAGTTATATTTATTTTATTTAAATTACTTGGGATAAATTATCTTTATTCCATAAACCTATTAATGTATTTCTTCTAACACTTTCTGTTTTACATACTAAATCATATATTTCTTTTGTTGTCCATAGTCTAACTTTATTTTTTGCTCTTGTTATTGCTGTATATAATAATTCCTTAGAAATAAACGGACTATATTGCGGAATATATATGTTTACTTCATCATATTCAGAGCCTTGTGCCTTATGAATTGTTATTGAATAAGCTAATTCAATATCGTTTTCATCAACAACATATACATTATTTCCATTAGATAATGTGACAATATATGCATCTTGTTTTTCTTTATTCACAGTAACAGCATTTCTTTTATATCCTGTTATTATTCCAGTATCTCCGTTAAAGTATTTTCTTTTATAATTAGTTTTTACTAATATAACTTTATCTCCAATACACCAACCATTAAAGAAATCTTTTCTAATATCCCCAAAAATATTTTTATGAATTGTATTGTTTAATTCTACTATATTTCCTTTTATTTCTTTTTTTCTATAAGGGGATAAAACAATTGTGTCATTATCTGAATTAATAACTTCTTTGGAAATAATTTCCATTACATTCTCTTTATTATCTATATCATTTTCTATATCTATAAATTCAAAAGTATCATCAGTTTTAATTGTATTATCTCCATTTAAAAGAGATGTTGCATTTGTATTAATAGCCATACTACTTCGATAATTAATATTAAGATGTTCTTCATAAACATTCATCTGTCTTAAATCTCTTATAGTATCTCCTGTTCCTATTGCTGGTAGCTGGTTTTCATCTCCAATAAACAAAATTTTAGTTTTATAAATATCTATATATTTAAACAAAAGACTTAAAACATCTACAGAAATCATACTAGCTTCATCAATAATAATAAAATCAGTATCTTTTATATCTCGTAAAACTGTTTTCATTTTTGGTTTTGGAAAATTCCAACCTACAAAGAGATGTATTGTCTTTATTTCTACATCTTGTCCATAAAAAACTTCTTGAATTCTATTAGCTGCTTTTCCTGTAGGAGCTAATAAAACTATTTTTTTATTAGGAAAACTTTCATTTAAGCCTTTGACTATCGACTTTGTTATTGTTGTCTTTCCTGTACCAGGTCCTCCAGTTAATAAAGTTATATTTCCACCTAATCTTACCACATTATTAGCAGAATTTAACTGTTCATTGCTTAATCTATTTGTTTCATCTTTAGCTTCAAAAGAATTATATTCATTTGTCATATTTTTTAATTTCTTTATTCCATTATAAATATAGAATTCTTTTTGTTTTGTCTTATATAAAGAGATATATTTTTTATCTCTGCTTAAAGCAAATAAATCATTATAATAATTAATATACTGTTTTAAACTTCCTTTTAATAGAGGATGACCTGTTTTAGCTAATATCTTATTGCATTGTTGTATTAAATCTTGCATACACATCCACGAATTACCTAATTGCTCATTTTGTTTTAAGACATATAGAAGTAATTCTTTTATTTCTATTTTTCTTAATTCAAATGTTTTTAAAATAGTATGTTTATCTATTTCAATATAATCAGGAAACTTATCTATTTTATTTACTGGCAACTCATCTTCTATGTCTAATAGAAAATATGGGTTTTCTTTATAAATGGTCTCTATTTCTGGATATAAAATACCTACCTGATGGCAATATTCCTCAGATAGGTATGAAGCTAATTTTATAGACATTTTTTAACTCAGTCCCTTCTTATTTTATATAATAATAATGTTGGAATGTGAAAAAAAATCTATAATTGTTTCTATATATATTTTTTTATTTTTCATAACTTTTTGTTAATGAATATTCTGTGCAATCTTTTAAAAATCTATTAAATGTGGCGGCAGTTTTAATATTATCTATATGAACCTCTTCTGGTAATGTTGCTTCACATTCTATTATTCCATCTTTATTAGTTGTTGCTATAAATAAAGGCAAGTTGTGAGCATAAAATAAATTATTAATTTCTTTTATTAATAGTTTTGTTTTTGTAAAATTATTTTTTAATATAAGTTCGTGTCCTTCTTCCCTTATATTATTTTGCATATATATTTAATTTTATTTCCTTTCAAGTTCACCCCATCATTCTTTCCAAAATAGACAATGCATCAAAATCTTCTTCAGTTTTATTAAAATAATCATTTGATATATTTTCTACAAACTCTTCTTTATTATTATCTATTTTTTTTATTTTTTCTTCTTCGACAAATGGTTTTTCTACATCTTTATCAGTATTTATTTCATTTTTATTAGCATTGTTTTTTATGTTAATATTTTGTTCTGATAATATAGGATATGAATTAACCATTGGTATTATTGTTGATGGAGGTATATATTTAGGTATATCTATTATTGGATTTTCTATATCTATATCTAACATTCCTGATAACAGCTTAACACCTATATGGAAACGAACTGCCATTTTAACAAACACATTTATCTGTCCCTTTTTTACTTTTTGTAATAAAATCCTAACATCTTCATCTTTTTTTGCTCTTATAGAATAAGCAATTGTTATTCTTTTATTTTCTTTGTCAATTATGTTAGTAAAATTAGGAAGATTATATATATTAAACTTAGGAATGTAATAAGGTCTTATTAATGCCCTTAAAGCATCTCTAATTATTGTGTTAAAATTTTTTTCTCCTACAGAATAATATAAGTTAATTAAATCTGTATCATAGTTTGGATATAGATATAAAAATCCTAACATAAATCCTATTCCTTTCTTTAGTTATCACTATCTTCTTTCTTTAATTCAGCCATAAACTTTGCGTGCCTAAATGAGTAATAACCCATTACATTGCAATAACTAAATGGCAAATCTGGATAGTTTATATTACCAGGTAGTACTGTTAATGTTGTAATGCCTTTAAGCATTTCCTTAATTTGCTCAAATCTGCTTTCACCTGTACCACCAGTAATAATCAAATACTTATATTTAAGTAAATTATCATAATCTTGCATTAATCTTTTAATTGATTTCTCGCATAAATCCTTATTTGCTCTCATTAAATAAGAACTAAAATCAATCTGTCTTATTTCTATAGTATCAGGGTCAAATACTGGTAATTGACCTGTAGATAAATAATTTTGCAATTCAAAAACCTTAGCATCTATTAAGCTATCTGCATAATCTTTTTTCAAAGCGTTAAGCATTGTTTCAAATACACTCTTCATTCCTGTATCAGTATATGTTTCAGGGTTCTTATCTCTATATCCTGTTCTTATACTAAAAGTATCTTCTGTTCCAAAACCAATATCTAAAACAACAGCATTTGACTTTAAAATTTCAATTCCCTGCTTGGTAATTCCATTTGGACCATATGTACAACCACACAAAGTTCCTTGTGGCTGTTCCATAACAAAAATATGTTCTTTAGGTAAACTAAACTTAAAATCTAACCATTTATTTGTTCCTACTTTAATAGAAATATTATAATCTCCTGCTAACGCATTAACAAGTTTAGGTTCATCTCTTTCTTTATATTCTGCTGGCAATCCTGTCTGAAGATATATCTCATTATCTCCACCACCTATACAACCCAATGCAAGACCAGTACTCATAATAACCTTATAAATATCACTATGGTATCTATATCTTGTGTAAATACTAGCATCTGTTGTACTTTCTAAATCAGAATTATTCATAAGTTCCTGAGCTGTTTCACCAACAATCCAGATTTCTCCAGTATTATTATTTCTATATTGTATATCTGTATTCTTTACTGTTCCTACGCTTTCAAGTTCCTTATCAATTCTTTTAGCATAAGCAGGAATTTGAAATATTCTATCTGGAGAAACACCTTTTAAAGAAGAATAACCTCCATCTAACGCAATAATATGTTTACCCTTATGTTGATTATTACCAACAATTCTAGGCATCTTTTTGTCTAAAATCTGAGATTTTGTTTTAAATTCTATAGTAGACATTATATCCTCCTATTTTTATTATTTTTATAATAATAATGGAGAAAAGTTAAAAAAAAGCCCCTATTTTCATAAGAAAATAGAGAACTTTTTTAATATTTTTTATTTATCAAAAACCATATTATTACATTTAAAAAAATAGGGATGTCTTTCTTGCATATATATATCTAAATTAAAGTTTTCAGTAAGTTTTGGTTCAGAGCCTCTTCTAAAAATCCAACTATGGTTAAGAGGCATACGAAGAATTGTTTCTACAGATTTATTACATCTAAGCCCTATTTGTCTTGCTGTCTCTGGACTATTAGTGCCTGTAAAAATCAAAGTATCACAGTTATCTATTATTGTTTCTGCATTTTCACCATAAGTATTTTTTAATTGAGCAAAATTCTGAATTACTAAAAACAAACTTATTTTTCTGCTTCTTATATTTGCTATTGCGACATCTATATCCTTTATATAAATAGATGGGAAATCATCTAACATAAATCTTACTGGACAAGGTAATTCTCCATCAGTAAAACTATCAGCATATATACATAATTCACTTATAGCTTGTGTAAAAAAAAGGTTTACAATGTTTTCTGTTGACCTATCCGTATCAGAAACTTCTACAAAAATAATTGTTGGTTTTTGCCCTAAACATCTAAAATCTAATTTATCAGCAGACAAAAATGAACACATTTCTTCTGTATCATATGTTGAAAATTTACTTAAAGCATTACTAACAATAGTATCATAGGTTTTGTTAGGAGCTTGTGCAATGTTTTCATATTGTTTTACCGCCCAACTGTCAGGATATTCTAATCTATGTTTTTCTAGTAATTCTAAATATTTACATATTTTAGAGCCTTCTAGTGGACGTCCACATTGTCTTAATAATTCAATGACACAAGGTATATTACAACTTTTTGGATAAACTTCTCTTTTTTCATACAAATAACTAATAACACTATTTATTAAAAAAGTACTATTATCATCCCAATAATCATCAGTTTTGTTTGTTTTTTTACCAATAAAATTATAAGTTATTTTTTGAATATCTTGTGTTGTTCTTATATACAATAAAGGATTGTATCCATTTTTTTTATTTGGATTTGTAAAAGAAATAAATTTTACATCATAACCTAAAAACTGCATATATTTGTGATATTTTTTATATAATCGTCCTTTATAATCAACTGCAACATAAGACCCGTGACCTTCCAGCATATTAGGAATAAATGTAATTGTTGTTTTTCTGGACCCAGAAACACCACAAATTAAAACATTATTGTTTAAATAAGTTTTCTTAGAATTCAACATATAATATTCATTATCTGGAAGTATCATTACACCATCAGGAATTTTTAATAAATCATTATTATTTATCATATATTTTTGTCCTTTCTTAAATAAAAAATAAAATAATCATTATTACAAATATAAGGCGATATATTATATAATAATATTTGTTATTATTTTATCTGCTAACCCAAAATTAATAGCTTCCTCTGCATTAAAATAACTATCTTTTTCTGTTATTTTTTTTACTTTTTCTAATGTTTGTCCTGTATGTTTAGATATTATATTATCAATTATTTCTTTTACTTCTAATAAATTATTTGATATTTCTTCTATTTGACTAGCAGAACCTTTAAGTTGACCAATACTAGGCTGATGTATCATTATTTTGCTATGATTATACATATATCTCTCAGTACAACCAGCAAATATTATAGCTGCTATACTATAAGCCATTCCTAAACAATATATATTTATTTTACAATCACTTGCCTGAATTAAATCATATATTGCTAAACCAGCTAATACATCTCCTCCTGTAGAATTTATATATATGTTAATAGGTTGTTTTTCATTTAATAAATAAAGAAATGTCATTGTAAATTTATTTAAAGTTTCATTATTGATTTCACCAACAATAAAAATAGTCCTTTTTTTTGTGAATTCACTTTCTATAGAATATTCTGTCATTCCATTAACGCTATCTTTTTGTATATTTTGCATATATAGTATTCTCCATTTTTCTTTTTAATATTAATATTTTTGTGGATTTATTTTTTTTGAAAATTTATGATTTTTTTTAATTGATTTTTTTGATTTTAATAGATTTTGTACTTAAAATTATACATAACATTTTTATTCTGTCAAATGTTTTATTATTGATTATAAAAAAATATTAAATATTTATATTTTTGTATTGATTTATTTTTCTTATTTACTTTAAGAAAAAATATTGTTACAATAATTGTAATTTATTTCACTTTTCAACACTATATATTATATATAATATTTTATTTATTTTTTTACAAAGGAGGTAATTTATATGCAACTTATATTTACTGCTTTAGCTATATTAGCTTTTGTAGTTTTAACACCAACCATTTTTGCCGTGAATACTACTGTTTGGGGATATATTACTCTAGCTGCTCTTTTTGGAGTATTTCTTAGCTTAGTTGCTGTTATTTTGAGTATATTTTCTCCTATTCTTAGCAGAATACCTGTTGTATATGAAATTTGTTGTATTCCTTTTAGTGATACTTGTCCTAAATTATCCAGAATTTTAGGAACAATTAATTTTACCTTACTTCAATTAATCGTTATATCTTGCTGTCTTTATATAAGACCTGTTAATTCAGATACATATAGATTACCAAAAATAATGTATCAAACAAATGATATAGTTGTTGTAAAAAACGAAGAAATAAAAACAATAGATTACGCTTATTTTGAAGTGAAAGATAAAGAAACAAAAGAAATATATGAAGATATTGTAGATACTAATTGTAAATTAAGTAAATTAGATGACTCTGCTTTATCTTTATATTATAAGATGACAGATGGCTCTACATATAAAGCTACAAAAATAAAAGGATATACATTACCTAAAACACATTTCTGGGTTTTAAAATCTATAAAAGAAGGAATAAAAGAAATAATTCTTTTAATTTATTCATTTATTAAATTATCTATTTTATCAGGTTTAATATAGTTAAAAAAATAGCCCTATATAGGGCTATTTTATATTAAGCAGGTTCGTCTTCTAAATCCATTCTAACAACTTTATCAATTATTCTTTTTATTTAAACTCCATTTTTACTTATTTCTTCAATAAATTTAACAATAAAATTATATATATCTGGTTCAACAGTCCCAATATGTATATACTTTATTTTACTTTTATCAAAACTCCAACTTTGCACATTTATTTTTATAATCCTTTTCTATGTTTGTCACCTGTAATTTTCTTTTTCCTGAAATAACTTCTTTTTGTATATTTAAAGGAGTATTTTTTTAAGAACTTCCTTATAAGATAATGTATCATCTGAAAAATCCAATTTATGATATTCACTCATATTTATATCTCCTTTTATATTTTTTACAAATTACAGTATATTTTAAAACTCAAGTCAATAATCTTTTTAAAATATTTTAATAAAGATATTACAAAATTATATCATTAAATATTCAATAAAAAAAGAGCATATATTTGCTCTTTTTCTAACTTATTTTTTTAATTTGTTTTATCTAAATTGTTTAAAAAATCCTGTTTTAATATGTTTATTTTATCTTCACTATATTGTGTAAAATCTATATTGTTGCTTGTAAGATAATCTTTACCATACATATACGTGTACAATCCATTCATATAAGTAGCAAATTCAGAAGCACTCATCTTTTTAATACTTTCCTTATCTGGATTATAATATTTAGCATTATTATCTGTACTGTTAGAAGATGATGTTGTATCTAATGTTGCATTTCCATAAAATTGTATACATATAATATCTCTTAAATTTAACCAGTCTTCATCAGTCATTACTTTACTATTACTTATTTTATATATAGTTCTATAATTGGGTAAATAAGTTTCTACTGACTGCTTAACTTCTGATGCAGAAAGAGATAATATTTTAGATTTACTCATTTCAGTAATATTAGGAGTATCTTCATCAATATTTACACTTATTACTTCTATTTCATCTTGTGGCTCTTCTGTTTGTCTTCCACATCCTGTCATTAACATCATAGTTGATATACCTAATATACAACTAATAATTATTTTTTTATTCATTAATTTTTCCTTTCTGTTAATCTATCTTATATTTATATATATAAATATTATTATAATTAAAACTGAATATAGAATAAAAGAATTTTCTATCATATCCATAACATTATAATTATTTTTTTTGTATTTTTTTGTTATAATTTTATTTACATTAGTTATAGATATTTTATCTGTATCTTCATTAATTCCTATTTTAATTATTTTTTGTAAATATAATACTAAAAAGTCAATATCCTCATTTTTAAACCTTTTATTAAATAATAATATTGCTTTATCAATATCATTATTATTTAATATATTATATTTTAATTCTTTCAATGCGTATATTAATCTTTTATTCTTTATCTTAGTAATAATATAAGCTAAGGCATCTATAAAATATACTTCATTCTGTAATTTCTCATTCATTATAAGATATATAATACATATATCTTGCATCATATTATTATTTTCTTTTTTGTTTAAATAATTAATTATTCTATTTAATAAAAAATAACTTAATAAACTACATATTAAAGAAATATATATATTTTTTGTAAAAATCAAAAAAACAATTCCTATAATTGCAGAAATACTAATCAAACTTAAATAAAATAATACAGGATTTAGATTATAATTTTTAAAAGCATACATAATTCCTTTTTCAGATAAACTTATGCTGGCTTTATTTAATTTATTATTTTTGCAATAATCATCTAAAGTTTTATATTTGTTAATTTCTTCTTTTTTTGAAGTATTAAACTCTATTTCTTTTACTTTTATTCCATCTTTTTTTAATTTATCTAATTTAAACGGATTATTGCTTTTACTTATAATATTCATTCATTATTCCTCTTTTATAATGTTAATATTAATAAACTGAACATAAAAAAGATAATATATAGTATGCCTAAAATAATTATACTTTTAAAAGCTATAGTAAAACCTAATAAAAAATGCAACAAAAATAAAATAATTACAGTACATAAAAATGTAATAAAAATATCTATTTTGTTCTCTCTTATGATACTTTTTTTAGCAGACATTATTTCCAGCATTTTTTTAATTCCATTAGATAAATGTAAATTTTTATTTTTTACATTGCTTTCTTTTATTGTTTTTAAAATATTCATACTAAAAATAAAATAGCTGTCGTTATATTTTTGTAAAAAATTGTCAAATAATTTTTCTTTATCTTTATTGTTTACTTCTTTTGATTCTATATAAATCTGTTCTATATCTTGCTTAATAGCACCTTCATACTTTTGTGCATTATTTCCTAAAAAATCAATAATATCTGTATAATTATTTTTCTCACAATCTTCTATACATTTACTCATTTGTTTATAATATCTATTAATTTTTATTTTATTCTTTATATTAAAAAATAAAAATATTAATGAAATCATAAAAAATAAAGTTAATAATACTTTTGTCTTATCTTTAAAAATAATCATTAAAAATATTATAACTAATATAAATATTACAGCAAAAAACAATAAAGAAATTTTAGGTACTTCTAAGTTTAAAAATTTAAAACTATCATCTCTATTA
>ULOI01011465.1_pt1 | contig 10974 bp, 10 predicted proteins | sample 1952231 | NCBI WGS metagenome assembly ULOI01 (sample SAMEA4835593, study PRJEB28245) | human gut metagenome | biome: gut microbiome; material: fecal sample | place: Denmark | collected 2008
GCTTTGTACAGCAAATTGAAACAAAAGCCCCTCATTTTTTAGATTTAAATAGTACAAAAATAAGCAACAGCCCTGTCTTTATTAAAGAAGTTCAAAATAGTTTTGTGCGGGTAACGTTAGAAAACGTTTCAGAAGAAGACAAAAGAAAGGTTGAAAAAGAATTAAAAGCTTTGAAACCCTTGAATTTAGACATTAGGTTTGCGCCCAAAACAGTTTCAGCTCGTAAAGAGGTTTTAGCAACTTCCAAGTTGACAAGCCAAGAAGTTACGCTTAAATATATAGATAAACAAAAATTTAATTATATTGACGAAACAAAACAAGCTGCTTTGAAAATTTTAGAAACCGTAGGACAACAAAAAGATGAATAAATTACAACAGTTAATCAACAAATGTAATGATTATTATTACAATTCCGGCGATTTTTATTCCTTAACAAAAGAGGATATTGATTTATTAAATTCGTATGGTTTTGATATTTCTTCGGAATCACCTCTTGTTACCGATGAATTATATGATTTTATTCGGAGTGAAGCACAAAAGTTGGAGCTGTATGGTTGTGAAATTGGAGCCACAGTAAGAGATAATGACAGCAGAAAAGTAGAGTTGCCGGTATTTTTGCCTTCTTTACAAGAGGTTAAAGAAGGAGAAACTTTTCCATTTGTACATGATTTTGTTTTTCAAAATTCAGATAATGATTTGTTAATTACACCTAAACTAGACGGGATTAGTTTCTTATTAGAATATAGTCAAGGCAAATTAGTCGGGGCATATACACGAGGTAATGGTATTGTCGGACAAAATATGCTTGATTTGGCTTTACAAATTGCCGATATTCCAAATATATTATATGATGCGGATATTCCTTTTGTAAGTTCAATAAGAGCTGGTGAACAAGATATATATGTTCGAGGAGAGTTGATTTTACGCAAGAGCGACTCATTAAAAAAAGCCATTGAGGAAGATACTGGTAAAACTTTCAAGAATCTCAGAAATCTTGTTTCGGGACAGGTAAATGCCAAAGATAGAAGTAAACTTTTTTTGAAAAGTGTTCATTTTGTAGCTTATAAAATTTGGTGCGACAAAAATGAAAAATTTCCTGCTTCGGATATATTGTCGGCGTTTGCAGAATATTTTCACATTGTGAAGCCAACAGTTTTATCTCGAGACGACATACACTTAGAAAAAGATAAAATTGATACTTATTTACAAGGGCTAGTGAATGAGTGTAAATCAATATATAACGAGTATGAATGTGACGGCATTGTTATTGGAGTAGATAGTTTTAAATCGGAATGGGATGTTCCTATTTCCGAAACTAATAGAAATCCAATAGGTTTTAGAAAGTTCAAATTAACAGGCAAAGAAGTTGATACTACAACTGTTGTCACGAAAGTTGAATGGCGTATAAGCAAGACTGGCTTGTTAAAACCCAGAGTACATTTGGAAGCTATTGAATTGGGCGGTGTTGAAGTTACTCATGCCACAGGTTTTAATTATAAATTCATTAAAGACAATGGCGTAGGTAAAGGAGCTATTGTAAAAATCAAACGTGCCGGTGATGTTATTCCTCATATTGTAGAAGTTGTTAGAAAAGTAGAACCGGAATTACCGACTAATTATCAATATGAGCTAGTTAATGGAGTCGACGCCAAGGTAACTACTTCAACTAACGAAGAACGAGACATTAAACAATTGTGTTATTTTTGCGCTTTATTCAAGATTGACCAAGCTGGCGAAGCAAATATTCGTAAGTTATGGGCCGAAGGATTGCGGACTGTTGATGATTTGTTGTTAAGAGAATATAGTATTCGTGCAATTTTAGGTAAAAATGGCGAAAAGCTATGGAAGAGTTTGTCAAAAACATTACAGAAAGGTCAACCAGTAGACCCTGCAAAATATTTGGCTGGTCTGGGTGTTTTCGGGCATGGTATTGGCACTAAAGTTATCGAATCTGTTTTAACTTATGAACCAGATTTTAATAAATGGCTGCAATTAACTATTGACGATTTAACAAAATTGCCCGGAATTAATTTTATTACAGCAACGAAAATCTTAAAAAATGTCAAAGAAGCTGTAAGAATGGCAAGAGACGCAGAATTTTCAGGTATATCTCTTGATTTTAATAAATACCGTTCAGGTAGAACTTCTTCTGGCAGACTAAACAGTATAAAGGTTGTGTTTACCGGCTTTAGAAGTCCTAAATTAGAATCTGCTTTTCTTCAACAAGGCGCTCTTATTTGTTCTACTCTTACTAACGCTTGTAATTTAGTAGTTGCTAAAGATGTTAACGCAACTTCTTCAAAATTAACTAAGGCTAAACAAAGAGGTGTTAGAATTATATCTATAGACGAAGCTTATCGGTTTTTAGGAATTAAACAATGATTGTTAATGATTTAGATATTAATAACTTTTTAACCATGAAACAAGCTCATGTAAACTTAAATAATCGGGGCTTGGTGTTAATTAGTGGTGTTAATGAAGATGATAAATCAACCGATTCTAACGGAGCTGGTAAGTCAACTTTGGTAGATGCCCTTTGCTGGTGTTTATTTGGGGTTACAGCACGAGGAGTTACTGCCGATGAGGTAGTTAACGATAAGATAAACAAAGACTGCTCTGTGACGGTAAAAATAGCCGATAATGACGATGTTTATGAGATAACTAGATACAGAAAACACTCTATTAATAAAAATATCATTAAAGTCGTTGTTAATGGAGTTGATATTTCCAGACCTACAAATGCCGAAAATGACGATTTAATTCAAAAATTGGTTGGCATGAACGAAAACATCTTTAAAGTGGCGGTTTATTGCGGGCAAGACAATATGCCTTATTTACCGGCTTTAACGGACAAACAAATCAAGGAATTGATTGAAAATGCTGCTGGAATTTCTGAACTACAAAATGCTTATGAATTAGCCCGTATTCAGAAGTCAGGACATTCCGCTACTTCTACAGCCTTAACTCTCAAGGTTTCTGATATTGAAAAAGAGATTGACAGTTTACAGATGAATGTTAGATTGGCCCAAGCAAAAGTAGACCAATGGGAAGATAACCGTCAATTGGAAATACAATTAAGAACTCAAGAGCAAACAGACGCCGTAAATAGATTTACCGCAGAAATAGATAAGTTCAAAATGGACTTTCAGGACGATGTTACTAGCCAAATAGAAGCAGTGTCTAAAGAATTACAAAAGACACAATCGTTACGAGATGATTACGAGCAGAAAACAGTAGCTGCCAATTCTGCTTTGTTTGCTTGCGATTCGTTGGCTAATGTCATTAATGATAAAAAAATGGACATAGAACATCTGAAAGAAGAAATTGCGGCCATTCAAACTGGTTTAAAAGATAAATGTCCTACCTGTGGGCGTACTTTCTCGGAAGCCGACATCGAAACCTCTGTGAGTTCCTTATATTTAGAAATTAACAAGCTTAATCAAGAAATTGTTGACGATGATTTAGATTTAAGAAAGTTACATAAGGATTATGAAGAAAAGAAACAAATCCGAGATGAAGCTAAAAACAAATTGCCAGATACTTCCGCTTTAACGCAGGAATTACAGCGATTAAACACCATTAAATTAAAGAAATCCGAGAGATACAACCAACTATCGGAAATGAAAAGCTTTTTACAACAACAGAAGTTAAAAATTGATAATTTGAAAAACAGTGTTAATCCCAATATTGCTTCTTTACAATCCATAAATTCTATGTTAGATACTAAAAAACAAGAATTGATAGACACTAAAGAAAACGCTAAAGAGATTTATAAGCAAATGACGATTGATGACAACTTGATTGCTATTTTTTCTCCGTCTGGGGTTAGAGCGCATATTTTAGATGTTATTACACCATTTTTGAATTGCAGAACTAATAAATATCTTAGCACTTTAAGCTGTGGAAATTTAACAGCAGAATGGAACACCCTTAACACAACTAAAAGTGGGGTTGTTAAAGAAAAGTTTCAGATTAATGTTATTAATAAATATGGAGCTAGCAATTATAAGGGATTATCTGGAGGAGAAAAAAGAAAAGTAAATTTAGCTTGTGTTTTAGCTCTGCAAGACCTAGCTTCGGCAAGAGCTAAGAAAAGCTTTGACTTGTGGATTGGTGATGAAATAGACAACGCTTTAGACGAAACCGGATTAGAATTATTAATGTCTGTTTTACACGAAAAAACACAAGAAAAAGGCACGGTATTAATTATTTCTCACAACGATTTGAAAGACTGGATTTCTCAAAATATCGTTGTAACAAAAAAGCAAGGTGTGAGTACGATTAATGAGTGATGTGTATTCAAATGTTTTTGTAAGATTTATTAGACAATTAAAAGAACACGAGCTGATTAAAGATAATGGCGAACACACTTTTCAGCTTTGGCAGTTTCCAGAAGTTAAAGATTTATTACAAGAAGCCGATATAAGCCCAGACCTTTTTAAAGTTCCAGAATATATTTATGTTATTCGAGCTTTATTTTCGGCTGATTCTATTGTTGTGAAGAATGTATATGGCTTTCATCCGCAGATTAAAATATCAGGAACTATTACTGTTAATCCTATTGATTTAAACACAACTTTGATAAAGTATGATTTATACCCGATTAATTGTCAAGAGGTGTATGATTCAGAAATTTTGGATATTGCTCTAAACTTAATTATACAAACATTGTTAGACAACAAAGAAACTGTACAGAATAAATTAGCTATGCAGGGATTTGGACAATGGTAGATTTAACAAAGCTGAATGTCGGAGATGTTGTCTTATTAAAAAACGGCACAGAGGTTAATGTCGAAATAACAAGTTATAATAAAGACCGTATATTTCCATTTATAGTTATGGGATATACTAATTTAGGTCAAGAATTTGTCGAAAAATATCAGCAAAACGGTTGTTTCTCATTGTCTGAAAATCCCAAAGACATCATAGAAATTACTAAAAAAAGTTGTTTGTTGGATTATTGTTTGAAAATAGAAGATGATAGTTTTGGAGCTTTTTAAATGAAATCGTCAACATATCGTTATAATAAAGAAAAGTGGAATCAAGTTGGAGACAAACAGCCGAAAGAAGAAATTGATTATGAAATGTATTATGACTATACATTTGTCACCAATAAATCATCATATAAAAACAAGCTTAATTCTGCTATAAAATCTATAAGATTTAAAAAAAGACAACAGAAAATAATCCAACAATTAAAAGATACCTCTTTCGGAGAATTATAATGATAGACTGGAAAAACATTAAAGATAAATTTGTTGTTTTGCGTAGCGGAAACATTTATAAGGTTATTTCTTATACATATAATCCAGACGTTAGATACCGCCACAATCTATCTTTGGCTAACAATTTTGTTTTTGATTGTGAAAAGTTTTTACCTATAGACAGGAACTCATGTTCTGCATCGTTTTTAGATGATGGCCATTTTTTAAACGAGACCGAAAATAAAGCAGACATTATAGAAGTTAAAGAATATACTTTACCTACTAGAGTAGAATTTGTACCAGAAGTTAATGATGTTTTGGTTTCGTCCATGCAAACAAATTTGATTGTTCTGGCAAGAAAAATTTATTTTGATTTAAGTGATTATTGTTTAAATGTAGTTGTTACAGAACAAAACAAGCCATTAAGCCCATTTAGAGTTTTACAAATGAACCCCAAAACCGGTAAACTTTTTGGCGGTCAACGTATAATAGAAGTTATTCGTAACAATGAGAAAATTTATCGTTATGATTCAAAACCCGAAACTTTTGGAATGTTTTAATTAATTTAAAGGAGAACCAAAATGGATAATTTCCAAGATATAAAAGATGACGGCGCAACATTGCCTTGCGAAAAACCGAAAATTAACGAATGGATTAAGGTTTTTGAAATTGAAGACCAACAAGTAGCGGTTATGCGCTTATTTGATGATGATAAAGAGCTGGTCGTCTTTAAAGCTCCAACTGAATTAGGTATGCTTGAACAAAAGCTTGAATTTGATACAGAAGAAAAAGCTGACAAATTTTTTAATCGTTCTGATATACTTGAAGAAGCAACCAAATTTTATTATGGAAGTCAAAAGTTCGTTAAGAATATTTTAAACGAGGGTGTTGAAGATGACGAAGATTAAAGTTTTAGGAATTGACTGCTCTCTAAACAATCTTGGTTTATGTATTTGCGAAGTAGACCCTCACTTGAATATGACCGTTTTGGAAACAAAATTAATCAAAAACGATGATGTTTATCCCGCAAAAATGTTAAAGTCTTTTCAGGACTTTAACAAATCTAAAAAATTCGCCAAGGCTTTAAGAGAAATCATTGGAGAAAACAAAATTCAAATTTGTGTAGGAGAAATACCCTGTGGCAGTCAATCGAGTAGGGCTTGTACCTCTGCCGGTGTTGTAACCGGATTATTAGGCTCTATAGCGTCGTATTGTCCTGTCTGCGGGGTTACCCCTATTCAAGCTAAAAAAGCTTCTGTAGGCTGTAATACGGCCACTAAAGAGGATGTTATTGCGTGGGTTCAACAGACCCACCCAGAAGTTATTTTTAGGACTAGAAAACTCCATGGCGAAGATGTTGTAATGAAAGATTGCGAACATGAAGCCGACTCGATAGCAATTGTTACTGCGGGGTTATTAACGCCGGAATTTCAACAACTTATGATGTATTATTTAAGTTCTGGTTCAGAATAACTTGGCAACTGTTGTCAAGTAATATATTTATTTTTATGTGTAAAAGAGGGGTTGACCGAATCCCTCTTTCCTTAGTATTATTATTAAACATTCAAGGAGAAATGCTATGTTGAAGTTTTATAGTAAACAAGTAGTTTTCCAAGAAGTTCCAAACGAAATCAGCATTAGTTTTAGTATAGCTGGATGTCCTTTAAAATGTCCGGGATGTTCTTGGAAGACTGCTGTTTCGTCTATGTTAGAGAAACAGCTTACAGATGAATATTATTATAAAGCTTTGGAAGAATATAAAAATCTGGCTTCCTGTGTATTATTTTACGGCGGAGAATGGGATAAACAAGATTTAATTCATAAGTTGCAGATAGCAAAATCAATGAATTATAAAACTTGTTTATATACTGGTTTAACATTTGAAAAGGTCGATAAAGAAATTATTGATAACTTGGATTATATTAAGGTAGGCCCATATATCGCAGCTTTGGGAGGTTTAGACAGCCCAAAAACTAATCAAAAATTAATTAATTTGAAAACAAACGAAATTATGAACCACTATATGATTCATAATGCAATCTAGGACACAAAAAATGAGTAAAAAAGTAATTGTCAAATTAACACCGGAACAACTGGAACAAAAAGCTCAATTTATTAATGAGTATATGAAAGCAAATAACGCGGCTGACGGCTCGTCTGTAGATTCTAACGCCAATGTTAGTTGTAAAAACGTAGCTACTTTAATGGCTGAAATGCACAAAGATATTAACGTGCAGATTAAAAGATATTTGGTTTCACAAAAAATCAAGGAGTTATTTGGTGAAGATTTAGCCAAGGAATATAATAGACAAATTGAAAATCATTTAATTTATGTTCACGACGAATCTCATATTGCTTTTCCATATTGTGTATCTATTTCGATGTATCCGTTCTTGCTTAATGGCTTGAAAGACCTTGGCGGAGAATCTAAGAAACCAGAGCATTTAGTTTCTTATTGTGGTAATTTTGTCAATTTAGTTTATGCTATCAGCTCTCAATTCGCCGGTGCTGTTGCGACCGTAGAATTTTTAATGTATTTTGACTATTTTGCTCGTAAAGATTTCGGTGACGATTATTTACAAACCCACGCCGGTTATATTGCTAACTGTTTTCAGCAGGTAGTTTATTCCTTGAATCAGCCTGCTTCTGCCAGAGGATTTCAAAGCGTATTCTGGAATATTTCTATTTTTGATAAGCCTTATTTCGAGTCTTTATTTGGAGAATTTAGATTCCCTGACTGTTCGGCTCCAAAATACGAAACCCTGTCTAAACTGCAAGAATTTTTTATGACTTGGTTTAATCAAGAAAGAACCAAAGCTATTTTAACCTTTCCGGTAGTTACGGCTGCTATTTTAACAAAAGACGGCGTTCCTGTTGATGAAGATTTTGAAGATATGTGTGCTTCTCAAGATACCGCCGGAAACTCTTTCTTTAAATACGAATCGAGTGAAGTTGATAGTTTGGCAAGTTGTTGTTTTGCTGGAAATCAAAAAGTTTTGGTTCGCACAAATAAATCTGGAGATGTTAGATTTCAAAGATTTGATGAACTTGGATTAACCAACGACGGTCCAAATCGTAAAAATTTCTCCATTTTTCATAATGGTAGCTGGGTAAATGGTAAATTAATTTCTTTGCCGAATCGTGATGTTTATAAAATTACGACAGTTAACAATAAAACTATTTTTGTTTCTGACAACCATTTAAATCCATGCTTAAAAGGCGACGTTGCGACAACAGACCTCACAACAGATGATTATTTGTTGTTTAATACAAGAGCTTTAGATAGTTTTCCAGAACAAGATTTGGGTTTAACTTATGAGCAAGGATATGCTGTCGGCGCCTTTTTGGGTGACGGTAGTTTTGGCAAAAGAACTCAAAATGGTATTTACGAAATTACTTTTAGCCTTAATAAAACATCCAAATTACAGCGTTCTTTGGAGAATTTCAAGAAAGTTTTATTACAATTTGATTCGGAAGCTAATGTAAATGCTCATGTACAACCCGACCAAGAGTTGGTATCGGTTCGTATCTCTTGTAAAAAATTAGTTGATTTTATTCAACTTTGGACAAACTGGAGCGAAGGAACATACAGCTTTAATAAAAAACTAAATCTTTCTTGCTTATTACAATCTTTAGAGTTCCGTAAAGGTATTTTAGCTGGGTGGTATGATACAGACGGAGGAAATTCTAATCGTTGTTACACAACCTCTCCAGAATTAGCCGAAAATATGGAGGTTCTTATCACTTCTTTAGGCCTAAATAGCATTATAAATAAAAGCGATAGAACCGGAGAAGTTGCTTTTGAGGAAAATGGCAAGCAATATATTAGAAAATATCCTTTATATTGTGTTCGTTGGTATAATCCCAAAAACAAACGTTCAATGAAAGATGTTTATATTGTTAAAAACAACTCTATTTATTTCAGAATAAACTCTATTGAAAAAGTAGAATACAAAAAAGACATTTACTGTTTTGAAATGGATAATCAAGACGAGCCGTATTTTACTTTACCTAATGGCATTATAACCCACAACTGCCGGTTAAGAAATGAATTACAAGATAATACTTTCTCTTATTCTTTAGGGGCTGGCGGGGTTTCTACTGGTTCTTTAAATGTTATTACCTTAAATGCCAATAGATTCGTTCAAGATTGTGTATCTGACCTAAAAATATTAAAACAGCAATTTACACAAGAAGAAAAGAACGAGTATATTAAATCTCGTTTAAATGAAGAAATTAAGATGTTGCATAAGTTCCAAATGGCAACCAAAGCTTATTTGGAAGAATATCTGAAAAACAAAATGTTGCCTGTTTATGACGCTGGTTATATCAATATGTCTAAACAATTCTTAACAATTGGCTTAAATGGACTAGTTGAAGCCGCAGAATTTATGGGTTATGAAATTGGCAATAACAAAGAATATAAAAACTTTACTAGTGAGTTCTTAAAGGTTATTTATTTTGCTAACCAAGAGGGTAGACAACAATACAAGACTATGTTTAACACAGAATTTGTACCGGCTGAAAATCTGGGAGTAAAAAACTACAACTGGGATAAAGAAGACGGTTATGTTGTTAATCCAAAACGTAATTGTTATAACTCTTATATGTATGCCGTAGAAGACGAAGAAACTACGCCTTTGGATAAGTTTATTATTCACGGTAAAGATAATTTACAATATTTAGACGGTGGTTCAAGCGTTCATTTGAATTTGGAAGAATATCCGACTAAAGAAGGCTATAAAAAGCTTTATCGAGCTGCGGCAAAAACAGGGTGCAACTATTGGACTACTAATGTCAAAATTACCTGTTGCGAAGATTGTGGTTATATTGATAAACACACTTTACAAAAATGTCCAAAATGCGGAAGTAAAAATGTTTCTTGGGCGACCCGAATTATAGGCTATCTCCAAAAGCTGTCTTCATTTAGTTCAGAAAGACAAAAAGAAGCTACGATGAGATACTACCACAAAGGTAAATCAACAATATAATAAACAATAGCCGTTATCTAGTGATTGCAACACGAAAAGCAACAACTCATTGCCTGATAACGGCTTTCTTTTTTTTTGAGTACATTTATTTGGAGAAATAGATGAGTAAAGATATAACAGGAATGAGATTCGGCAAATTAACCGCAATCAAACTAGACCACAAAGAACAAATATATTGTAACGGCATTAAAAGGGGTTTCAGAGAATACTGGCTGTTTAAATGCGATTGTGGTAACGAAAAGGTAATTCAAAAGAATACAGTAGTAAGAGGAGAATCGCAATCTTGTGGCTGCCACAAAAAAGAAGTGTGTGGTGATGTCCACAGAAAGCATGGATTGCGTCAAACGAGCTTATATTCTACTTGGAAAGGCATTAAGAATCGTTGCTATAACAAAAATGCTAACAATTATAAGAATTACGGAGCCAAAAATATCAAAATGTGCCCAGAATGGAAAGATGACTTTACGAGCTTTTACGACTGGGCAATTAATAACGGCTATAAAGATAATGAAAGCCAAGATTATAACGAAAAATACACAATAGAAAGAATAGATGTTGATAAAGACTATTCTCCAGAAAATTGTAAATGGATTAAATTTAAAGAGCAAGTTGTTAATAAAAGTAATCATGCTTATTTAACATACAACGGACAAACAAAATATTATGCTGAATGGGAGAAAGAATTTAATTTACCCAAAGGTACAATTAGAGGTAGATTAAGAAATAATTGGTCTATAGAAAAAACTTTATTAACACCTGTTAAACATAAAAATAGTATC
>ULOI01006237.1_pt1 | contig 10855 bp, 9 predicted proteins | sample 1952231 | NCBI WGS metagenome assembly ULOI01 (sample SAMEA4835593, study PRJEB28245) | human gut metagenome | biome: gut microbiome; material: fecal sample | place: Denmark | collected 2008
AGTGCCAGGAAGATTCTCATGGGCACAAAGATAGAGCGTTTTTCCCGATTTCCTAAATACGAAAGAGGATAGTTTTCGCACGACAGGCAGCAAGCTCAAAAAGTAAAAACTCAAAAACTTAAAACTTATTTCTTATTTTTGCAGGGTATAACTGAATAATGAATGACAAAATGAGGAAATTGAAAGCATGTTTATGGGCGCTCTCGGCAGGTATTATGATTTGCCTGCTCCTGCCGGCTTGTAAGGAAGAACGAGGCCCATTGAAACGTATCTGGTACAACGGAAGTTATAACCGCGACTTCAACGACTTGAACGATGTACAACTGGAAATGGCCAAGAAGATAGGAATCAAGCCTGCCACAACACGCGAAGAGGCCGAAGAGGTAAAACACGAAATGGAAGAAATCAAGACCAATGAGTATTACGAAGTAGAAGAACTCACCCACTCGATTCCGTACCTGATTCCGCAAGCCGCCGAACTGCTGCACGACATCGGGAAGAACTTCCAGGACTCGCTGACTAATCTGAACGCGTCTCTCTACAAAGTCAAAGTAACCAGTGTTACCCGCACCGTTACCGACGTCAAGAAACTAAAGAAAAGAAACTCTAATTCGTCGGTCAACTCTACCCATCAGTATGGTACGACATTCGATATTTCGTGGGTCCGCTATACGAAGGTAGATGAAAAAGACACCCTGAATATCGATAAAGATGAGCTGAAAATGGTATTGGCCATGGTCTTGCGTGACTTGAAACGGGAAGACCGCTGCTACGTCAAGCACGAACGCCGACAAGGCTGTTTCCACATTACCGTAAAAGACGGAGAGTAAAAAAGCAAAACGACAGACCGGCATTTCAGGATTCGAGTTATCCTGATTCGCCGGCTTTTCAACCTTCGCCCCGGCGGTTCCGGTAAAACCACCAGAACAACAGGAAACGGAAGCCGGTCACAATCAGTGCCAACGATAAGCCGGTATAGAAAACGGCAATAAACGAACCGGGCAGCAATTCAAACATCCGCACGCTTATGCCCAATGAAATCATGACGGCGACAATCAGCCAGCTTTTCCAGTCAAAGAACGCAAAGAAAGGATTCTTTTCCGGTTTGTGGATGATCCGTACCGAATGCTTCCGAAACAGATTATGAAAGATAAATCCTAAAAAGACAAAGAAAATCACCAGCATTTCAGAGAGCTTGAACAGGAAATAATCCGGATTGGCCATCCAATACCGGATTCCGATACGCAATACATTGACTCCCGCCACCACCCAGAAAAGGCCGGCGCAAAGCAATAATGTATTTCTGCTTACTCGATATGGCATACTTCGTTAAAACAGCTGGATAAACAATAAGCCTAAAACAACCGATACCAGCGTGGAAATTAATCCCGGCATCATAAAAGAGTGATTCAACACGTACTTTCCAATTCGGGTAGTACCAGTCTGATCGAAGTTGATGGCAGCCACTACGGTCGGATAGTTCGGGATAAAGAAATAACCGTTCACAGCCGGAAACAAGGCGATCAGCATCATCGGCGAAATACCTAAGGCTATGCCCAACGGCAGCATCGCCCGGATTGTTGCCGCCTGACTGAACAACAGGATGGACATAACAAACAGCGCCAAGCCAAACAACCAGGGCATCTGCGTCACGATATCGACAATTCCGCTCTTCAGTTCTGCCATATTACCGGCAATGAAAGTATCGCCCATCCAGGCAATACCGAAGATCGCCACGACTGCCTGCATACCGGCCGAAAAGACCGAGCCTTGTGCCGCCTTGATTCCATCCGTCCGCGTCACCAACAAAATCAGTGCAGCAGCCGTCAGCATCAGGATTTCTATAATATGCGACATTTCCATGACTACAACACCCGATTCGAGTTCAAACCGGGGGCGCAAGGATTCCATCGAACCAAATAAGACAATGCCTAAAGTAGCCAGCAGGAACAACGCCACAGCCCAACCCGCTTTCTTCGGATCAGTCACTTCCTTGGCCTTATAATGACCCGACGACAATTCGCCGTTGGCCAACCGGCGCTGGTATTCCGGATCGTCTTTCAACTCTTTTCCTACCCGCAGTGAATACAAGGCGCCTGCCAAAACACCCAACAACGTGCAAGGCACCGAAATCTTCAGGATATCCATCAATGAAATATCATAACCGGCCAGCAAGCTCAGCAAAGCGACAGTCGCCGCCGAGATCGGACTGGCTGTAATAGCCTGCTGCGAAGCGATCACAGCTATCGCCATCGGCCGTTCGGGACGTATTTTTGTATCTCGTGCCACCTCGGCTATCACCGGAAGAACTGAATAAGCTACATGTCCGGTTCCCGCCACGAAAGTGAAGAAGTAGGTCACCAGCGGACTCAACAGCGTAATCTGCTGTGGATTCTTCCGGAGCAACTTCTCGGCCCATTTCACCATCAGGTCCAGACCTCCGGCCGCCTGCATACAACTGGCTGCCGCAATGACGGCAACAATCATCAACATCACGTCAATCGGAGGAGCCGTTGGAGCCAATCCAAAGACAAACGTCAGGACAGCCAGTCCGATTCCACCCATCACACCTAATCCAATTCCACCGATCCGGGCACCAATCACGATGGCCACCAGCACGAAAAATAATTGTAACAGCATATAAATAATGATTTAAGCATTGCATGCAACCGGGCGAAATGCCACATTTGTGTTGCGAGTATGCAAATATACGCTATATTTGTAGGATAGACAAATAAACTAATTAACTCAACTCTCGTATGAAAAGAACTTGTATACTATCCCTGTTGGGAATCGCCGGTTTTCTGACCAGCGTTTCCGCCCAGGTAAGAACGGAGTTTCTGCTGGAAAAAGGATGGAAATTTACCCGTGAAGACAACCCGGAATCCGTCCAACCCGCATTCGACGACAGCCAGTGGCAGTCGGTTACCGTTCCGCACGACTGGGCCATTTACGGTCCTTTCAGCAGTCAGAATGACAAACAGCATGTGGCAATCTCGCAAGACGGGCAAAAGGAAGCCATGGAACATGCCGGGCGAACCGGCGGTCTGCCTTTTGTCGGCGTCGGCTGGTACCGGACCACATTGGATATTCCTCAGTTTACTTCCGGTAAAAAGGCTTTTATCCTCTTCGACGGGGCAATGAGTCATGCCCAAGTATATATCAATGGAAAGAAAGTAGGCTATTGGCCTTACGGATATAATTCGTTCTGGTTCGACATCACGCCCTACATCCAGGCCGGACAAAGCAATACCTTAGCGGTCCGTCTGGAAAACATGCCGGAATCTTCCCGTTGGTATCCGGGCGCCGGTTTATATCGGAACGTACATGTGGTCGTAACGGAAGATGCTTATATTCCCATCTGGGGAACTTACATCACGACTCCGCAGGTGAATGATAAGTTTGCCCGCGTCAGAGTAGAGACAAAAGTCAATCTGCCGGAGCAGGCCGATCCGAGCCAATACCGTATCAAGACCATCTTATGCAAACCTGACGGAAGCCGGTTGCAAGAGAAGATGCAGCCTCTCACCGATATCGTTTACAACAAAGACGTGATGGTGCAGGAGTTCATCGTCGAAGATCCGGAACTCTGGTCGCCCGAACATCCGACGTTGTACACAGCCGTTTCGAATATATATAAAGGAGAAGATCAGCTGAAAGACGAATATACGACCCAGTTCGGTATCCACTCCATCGAAATCATCCCCGACAAAGGTTTCTTCCTGAACGGCCAACGTACCGTATTCAAAGGCGTTTGTAATCATCACGACTTAGGTCCGTTAGGAGCTGCGGTCAACGATGCGGCTATCCGCCGGCAAATCCGGATGCTGAAAGACATGGGTTGTAATGCGATCCGTACTTCCCATAACATGCCGGCACCCGAACTGGTCCGTGCCTGCGACGAGATGGGAATCATGCTGATGGCCGAAAGCTTCGACGAATGGGATAAGGCGAAGTGTGCCAACGGTTATCACACCTTGTTTGATGAATGGGCCGAAAAAGACCTGACAAACCTGATCCATCATTACCGGAACAACCCGAGTGTCGTGATGTGGTGTATCGGCAATGAAGTCCCGACGCAATGGGATGAAGGTGGCTGTAAAACGGCCCGCTTCCTGCAAGATATCTGCCATCGGGAAGACCCGACCCGACCGGTTACGCAAGGCATGGATGCTCCGGATGCTGTCGTTAACAACAACTTTGCCGCCGTCATGGATGTCCCGGGCTTCAATTACCGTCCGTTCCGTTATCAGACCAATTACGCCAAACTGCCGCAACAAGTCATTTTGGGAAGTGAAACGGCTTCGACCGTCAGCTCAAGAGGCGTCTATAAATTCCCGGTTGAACGGAAAGCCATGGCCGTTTACGATGACCATCAGAGTTCGTCGTACGACGTAGAACATTGCAGCTGGTCGAACCTGCCTGAAGATGACTTTATCCAACACGAAGACCTGCCCTATTGCATGGGCGAATTTGTATGGACCGGATTTGATTACCTGGGTGAACCGACTCCTTATTATACCAACTGGCCCAGCCACAGCTCTTTGTTCGGTATTATCGACTTGGCCGGTATTCCCAAAGACCGTTATTACCTGTACCGCTCTCATTGGAATAAAGACGAAAAGACCTTGCACATCCTGCCTCACTGGAACTGGGAAGGACGCGAAGGCGAAGTAACGCCGGTCTTTGTCTATACCAATTATCCTTCGGCTGAACTGTTCATCAACGGAAAGAGCCAGGGCAAACGGACAAAAAACCTCAGCGTTGAAATAGACAGCAGTTATACTGAAGCGGCTCAAAAGAGCTTCGAACGGCAGAAACGCTATCGCCTGATGTGGATGGATACGAAATACGAACCGGGCACCGTAAAGGTGGTTGCTTATGATGAAAATGGGAAGGCCGTGGATGAAGCAGAAATCCATACTGCCGGCAAACCGCATCATATCGTCCTGACAGCCGACCGCGATCAGCTTCAGGCTGATGGAAAAGACCTGTCGTTCATCAATGTCAAGATTGTGGACAAAGACGGAAACTTCTGTCCGAATGAAACCCGGCAAATCAAATTCAAGGTGAAAGGCGCCGGAACCTTCCGGGCTGTAGCCAACGGAAACAGCGTCAGTCTGGAATCGTTCCAGGAGCCACAGATGAAGTTATTCAGCGGACAGCTCACCGCCATCGTACAGTCGGCGGAAGAAGCCGGAACAATTACGTTCGAAGCTTCTGCACCCGGTGTCAAGAGTGCGAAACTAACCCTGAAAGCCGAATAAGGTTTTAACAGAAAAGGCACGAACTTCACGCGCAAAAACGGGTGAAATTCGTGCCTGAATTATATCCGGGAACCAGATAATTCCCTTTTGATTATTTACTTCTTTTCGTCAGGATAGGTAAACGGAAGGAAACGAACCAGCACCAAAACCGGTATAGCCGCAAACAGCACGACAATAAAGTACTGCGCATATCCTAACCAGTCACTCAAGAAACCACTGATCATTCCTGGAATCATTACGCCTAAGTTCATAATACCCGAAGCAAAGGCATAATGCGCCATCTGATGTTTTCCGGGTGCTACCTGCTGCATCATAAACAACGTCAGTCCGACGAAACCAAATCCGTATCCGAAGTATTCAAACGTGATGGCACCACCGATCAGAAGCGGAGAATCCGGCTGATAGAAGGCCAGCAGCGGATATACCACGAAAGGAAAGTTAAAGACACAGCACAAAACAAACAAGGTCTTCTTCAAACCGTTATGGGAAATATAATAACCTGCCAGGAAAGAGCCCAGCACGAAGGCAGCCGCCCCGAACGAACCGTAATACAATCCGATCTGTTGTTCGGTCAAGCCCAATCCGCCATCCGCCAAAGGAGCTTTGAGGAACAGGGGAACGATCTTCATCACCAATCCTTCGGCAAAGCGGTACAGAATGATGAAGATAATATATAAGGCGATATACTTCTTCTGAAAGAACGTAAGAATCACTTCTTTCAAAGCTTTCCATGTATCCGATATTGAAGTTACACGGTTTTCAGATACGGCCTTATCGCTCGGAAGCATCTTCCAGTGATACAAGCCTAACAAGACCATGATCGCGCCGCAGCAACCCATGATCAGCATCCAGGCATCTACGACTCCGACACGTTCAATCAGATAACCGGCCAGATAAACCAGACCACCCGTCGCTGCCAGTTTGGCCACATTGTAAAACGCTCCTTGCCAGCCGATGTACTTGGCTTGTTCGTCTTTATCCAAAACGGCCATGTAGACACCATCGGTCGCCACATCGTGCGTGGCCCCGCTGAAGGCAATCACAGCCAGTAAAGCAATGGATATCGCAAAGAAGTTAGGCAACTGCAAAGACAATGCCACCAATCCGAAAAAGATACCTGAACAGAACTGTGTCAGTACGACAAAGAATTTTTTTGTTTTGAACATTTCCAGGAACGGGCTCCATAAAGGCTTGATCGTCCATGGAAACATAATCACCGATGTCCAGAAGGCAATCTTGGCATCCGAAACACCCAGTCCTTTAAACATCAGGGCTGTCACCATATTCAATACCACAAAGGGCATTCCCATTGCAAAATATACGGTCGGCACCCAAGCCACCGGTGATATTTTATGTTTTGGCTGATTCGTATTCATCATTGTTTTTGTTTAGAGTTTATAGCCACTGGTTCATAAATCCATCCATTTCTGCCGCATGTGCCTCCAGGCTCTGCAACAGCTTGAACTGTGCTTTTGTACGAATCAGGTTATGTTTCGGACTGTGAATCTTGTAATACGTATCGCCGTTCAGATAATCTGTCAGGAAGCGGACGGTCTGCATATAGGTCAGCAACCGGCCACCATAAGGCAACATCTTGATCTCCAACGGAGTCAGAAAATCCTTGGCCTTTTCCATATATCCACGGGTATAAGCCTCGAAAATAGGCAGGTTTACATTTACATGGTCCAGGTTTTCATCATCTTCAGCTCCTGTATTTGCCGCAGAACGAATAAAGTCGCCGATATCAGACAGTACAAACCCAGGCATTACGGTATCCAGATCGATCACACACAACACCTTGTCGGTATCCGCATCAAACAACATATTGTTCACTTTCGTATCACAATGGTTGGTACGTTTCTTCAGTTTCCCTTCCCGATACAGACGTTCCTGGATACACATGGCCTCAGCCCGTTTCTCAATCTCGTCTACCAAATCTTTTACCTCATCCAGACGTCCGGCGGTATTTGCTTCAACCGCTTCATGGAACTGTTGCAGGCGGAATTCCATATTGTGGAAATTCGGAATTGTTTCACCCAACGTTCCTTCCGGCAGGTCTGACAGCATCAGCTGAAAATCACCGAAAGCCTTACCTGCTTCATAGGATAATTCCGGAGTAACTTCTTCGTAGCTCTTGCTTCTCGGGATAAACAGACACACACGCCAATAGCTGTCGCCGTCGAAATAATAATTCTTGCCATCCTTAGTCGGCAAAAAAGTAAGTACTTTCCGGTCAATATCGGTTTCTTCTTTCGCCACCAGCTTCTCACGGATATGCGTTGTTACGACATGAATATTGTGCTGCAACATATCCACATTGGTAAATACCAGATGATTGATCCGCTGCAATACATATTTGATTTCTCCTTTTTCGGTTGTAACTTTTAACGTATCATTGATATGTCCATTACCAAAAGGCTCTGCAGAAACGACTTTTTCCTGCAAGTCGAACTGACTCAAGATGGCCAGCAATTCTTCCTTTGTTTTTGCCATGATATTTGATTTTATACATTAATTATGGGGACAAACTTAATGAAAATCTATGGAAAAACCTCCAAAATTCGGCAGATTAACGCAATGTAATCTGTGAATTAAGTAGTTATGAGAAAATCGCGGAAGTTGGATAGAGGGCTGAATAGCGTTTCAAAGCGGATTGGATAAAGAGAACGGTTTCCTAATCGTTACCCGTCAGAAGTGCAGATTTAACAGTCGCCGCTTCGTTTGCGCCGTTCTGCGTAGGTTTGCTTGTCAAGGTTTAACTCGTTGATTTATAGTTTTGCACTCAAAAAATTACGAGTATGACAAGGAGCACATTTCGCGTGCTGTTCTATGCGAACGGCAGCAAGGAGAAGAACGGAATTGTCCCCATCATGGGACGGGTTACAATCAACGGAACGGTGGCGCAGTTCGGTTGCAAACGGAGCATCGCAAAGGAGCTTTTGGGTAGCGGCAGACTGAAAGAGTTGGAAGCCGACAACCGAACCTTGCAAGGCGAGGTTGCCGCCCGTGACGAGAGTATCGAATTATTGCAAAAGCAGATGGAGCGGCAGCAGGAGGAACACAGCCGCCAATTGGTGGAACTGCAAACCAAGTACCGCAGGGAAATGGCGGACAAGGAAGCGGCACACCAAGAGGAAGTGTCATTCCTAAAATCCATTATCCAAAAAGCCAAGAAATGGTTTCCGCTGTTTCAAGAGCTGGTGTATATGGAGAAGTTCTGCCTTAAAGTCGGCTTCAACGAAAGGCAGACTGCCACGCTCATCAGCGGCAAACCGCTGTTCTACGAGGGCGAGCTCTATTCGGAACAGCACAGGCGGAAGTTCACGACCGAGGAAGCAGGCTTCCAAGTGGTAAAAGACCCGAAAGACAAGTCCAAGCTTGCACTTGCCATCAACGGGCAAGTGATTGGAGAGTGGTTCAAGGAGCAGTTTGGCAGGCTGTTCTCATCCGTTAAAAGGACGGTTGAACCGCTTAGGAGAGGCAAGGGCATGGGATTATAAACAATACCAACGGAAAAATAGCAAGTTTGTGTTTGGGGCAGACCAAAACCGCTTGCTATCCTCAGTTGGTTGAAACGTCATTTTATTTGTGCCCGAATCCTACTCAAACTTGCTTGTGTGATGCCTAAATAGGTGGCGATACTTCCTAACGGCAACCGCTGTAACAAATCAGGCTCTTTCTCCAACAACTCGTGATACCGTTCCGAGGCGACGGCTGACAACATGGAAATCAGCCGTTCCTCGGCAGCAAGCAGTTCCATTTCCGCATAACGCCGTCCCCAATTGGCTATGTGCAAATCCTTCAAGAATAACTCTTTCAGTTTTTTCCTTTCCAATACATATAAGACAGAATTTTCCATCAGCTCCATTGTTTCATACCCCGGTTCGTCATTCACATATCCTTTCATGGAAACAATAGTCGCCCCTTCCTTGCCGACCCAAAAGGTAATTTCTTTCCCCTCTACCGAAGTATAGGCGCGGACAATGCCTTTCTTGATGAAAAAGATGTCTTTTTCTATCTTGCCATATTCCAACACTTGGAATCCTTTTGGGTATGAGACTTCCGTCAGGCATTGCCGCAACTTGTCCAAAGACGCATCCGGCATGGCATATCTCTGGTTGATGATTTCCTTTATATCCATAAGTCATTTTGTTGTGGTACAAAATTATAAAATAGCGCACAGAAACAGCTGCTAACGGCTGTTTTTTTGTCAAATGCAAAATCCGTTTTTACCAAATGTAAAAAACGGTTAGAAATTACTTGCTTACTTTTGCACCCGAATTTAATAAATCATAGGTATGAATTGGATAATTTTATTTTTGGCAGGATTGTTTGAGGTAAGCCTTACATTCTGCTTGGGAAAAACGAGAGAGGCATCAGGTATTGGTTTTTATCTGTGGGGAAGCGGTTTCTTGGCTTCCACGGTATTGAGTATGGCATTACTTGCCAAAGCGGTTCAGACTTTGCCTTTGGGCACGGCATACGCCATTTGGACGGGTATCGGAGCGGTCGGCACGGTCTTGATTGGGATATTCGTTTTCAAAGAGCCGGCCACTCCCATACGGCTTTTCTTCCTGTTCACGCTCATTGCCTCCTTGATTGGATTGAAAGTTGTGTCATACTGAAAGGAGGAATAAATGATGAAATATGAATTGAGAGAAAACCATGGCATTCCGGCACCTCTGCTGGCTCTGATGGCAGTCGCTACCGGGCTTTCCGTTGCCAACTGCTACTACAACCAGCCTTTGTTGGGCAGCATGGCAAAGGATTTTGGGGTAAGCGACTTTTCTGCCAGCATGGTTGCGACATTGACCCAGATAGGTTATGTAGTCGGACTTGTGTTTGTCATTCCGCTTGGCGATTTGGTTTCACGAAAGCAGCTGATATTGACCAATTATATCATTTCATCGTGCGCATTGCTTGCCATAGCACTTGCCCCTAACATCTATTGGGTGTGGGGCGCATCCTTGCTTGCCGGAGCATCTTCGGTTATGCCGCAGTTCTTCGTCCCGTTGGTGTCTTTCCATTCAACACCAGCACACAAGGTACGCAACGTGGGGATTATACAGTCCTGTCTGCTCATAGGCATTCTTGGCTCACGGGTGTTAAGTGGTTTCCTGGCTGATATGTGGGGATGGCGTTCCGTCTATTTTGTGGCTTGTGTGTTTATGCTCGGATGCTTTCTTATGATTTACAAGATGCTTCCCGTTCTGCCTGCTCATTCACGTGAAAATTATGCGGGTCTGATGAAATCCTTGTTGCGTCTGCTTGCCAAATACCCGTACTTGCGTATCGCTTCGTTGAGGGCGGCATTGGCTTATGGCTCGTTCTTTGCGTTGTGGAGTTGCCTTGCTTTCCGGATGAAGCAAGAGCCATTCTTTGCGGATGACGATATTATCGGGGCACTCGGTTTGTGCGGATTGGCAGGTGCGTCTACGGTTGTATTCATTAGCGGCTATATCCAGAAGTACGGCGTAAGGTTCTTCTCCATTGTCGGGGGATGTGTTATCTTGGCCGCATGGTTGTTGGCATTTTTTGGAAATGACAGCTACTTGTGGATGATAATCGCCATCCTTTTGATTGATGCA
>ULOI01021108.1_pt1 | contig 10799 bp, 6 predicted proteins | sample 1952231 | NCBI WGS metagenome assembly ULOI01 (sample SAMEA4835593, study PRJEB28245) | human gut metagenome | biome: gut microbiome; material: fecal sample | place: Denmark | collected 2008
TATTACACAAGAGGATATAATTACTTATTATTAATACTAAATTAATTTAATTATGAACAAAAAGTTTTCTACGTTTATGGCCAGCTTATTGTTGGCTGGTGCCGTTGGAACTGTTTCAGCTCAGGATTATTTTACAAAGTCCTCAGCTCCTGCTCTTAATACAGTAGAGCAGGTAACTGATGGTAGAGCTTATCAGTTGTCTGATGGTTACAATGTATTGGTGATGAAACAAGTTCCTGATGGAAAAGCAGGTGTTACTTATCAATTGCAGTTTGTTCCTTATTATGAAGCTAATTTGGGCGAATCTTTGTGGATTGTAAAAACAGAGAAATCGAACAATGAAAACGGTATTGCGTTCCGTTTTGTAAACTTGGCTTACAATTATCCTATTTCATATGATCCTGCAAAAGCTTATGACTATAAAGGTGAATGGAAAGCTTCAAATTTAGGAGGTGAAGCTGTTGCTTGGTCATGGATGCGTTCTGAAGAAGGTGGAGATTTGAGTATTGCTAGAACTCCGGAAGCTTATATTACTCCGGACTCTGTCATGACAATGATTCCGTTGGCAGATGGTAAAATATCAGCAGTAAAATATGCAACTAAAGAAGTGACAGGAAAAGTAAGTCAGTTGCGTATGAAGCCGTTTGTTGCTGGTCCGGTTTGGTTGAATAAGTATGATCTGAATACAATGCTACAGACTCAGGACGAAGACGGTTCTGTTCAATTCTCCTTTGCCAAAGGAACTTCTACTGAAAATTTATGGGATAAGAAGCCGTATGTAGCAGTAGATCCTGTAAGTGAAAATACTTTATCTTATGGAGATATAAAGGACGCTGATCAAGAAAGAGCAGCGGCTGAACAATCGTGGAAAGAAAGTGTTGAGAACGTTGAGAAATTAAATGCTATTATTGCAGAAAAGAATGACGAATTAAGCACTTTATGGAATAATAGAACTGATATAGAGTCCCAGATTTCTGCGCTACAAGTTAAACTTGATGGTTTATATGGAAATAAGACAGAGTTAGAGAGTCAACTAAATGATAAGCAAACAAAAAAGAGCTCTATTGAAAGTAGTATAACATCATTATCAGATGCAAATGATGAATTAAAGCAGCAAATGACTGTTTTGTCTGAGAAGAAAGCTCAGTTGTTGTCTCAGCAAGTTTATGCGAATCAACGGTTGACAGATCAAATTTATTGGATTGATCAGACAAGAGAAAAAATTTCAACATTAACTAGTGAGAAAGAGAATGCTGAAGCTAGTAAAGTCGCAAATCAGGATTTGATCGATTGGATAAAGTCCACTTCAAACAAATTTAATGGAGACTCTAGAAGAGTCCTTGATTTATACAACGCCTTTGTGACAGGGGATAGAAAGTCTGAGTTAATAGAAAATGGTTTGACTGAAGTAGGCTATGATAAATTTGCAACGAAACTTACACAATTCTATAACGAAGGACAGACTGATGTTCTTGTATATTTTGGTTCTGCAGCAGCAAATAATGAAGGGGATGTTTTAGCTAGTATAATTGCAGATAGAGAAAATGATAAAGCTTCAATTAACTCATTAGCTGGAGATATTGAAGATGCAAACGCAGAATTAAATTCTTTTCTACCTGGATTAGATGATTTAAAGGCTGAATGTGAACGCTACGATAATGAAGTTGCTGAAGTCCAAAGTCAAATTGACGAATGGATTGAACAGTACGCAGGTAATACTGATGAAATAAATGATCAATTGAAGGAGTTAAATGAGATAAATCTAGCAATTGTTGATTTAGAAAATCAAATTACTGCGATAGAAGAATCAATTACTCCATTAGAAGATAGTAAAGAGAAACTATATGCTGATTTAAAATCGGTCAATGAAGAAATCAATTTGACATTTGGAGAAAATATCAGATATGTATACTTTGCAGAAAAAGCAAGAGCTATTGAAGTTGAAGCTAGAAATAAATATTTGGCAGCTAACAGATATTATGTACAGATTCGTACTTTAAAGGGTGCATATTGGTTATCATTGAAGGCAGATGCTAATAACTATTTGATGGTTGATACTGCTTACTTGTCTCAAGAAGTCGCTGGTGTGAACCATTTGAAGTTTAATTTGGCAGAGCATAAAGCTGATTTTGAAAATGTAAACGCTCCTATGTCTGCTCGTGATATCAATGGTCGCTTTAATTTCCGTTTCTTCTATTATCCGACTCAGGATTCAATGCGAATTGAGGCTGATGGATTTAACCAGAAAGATATTACAACTAAATATTGGGCAAATCGTAGCGATAATGAAATTCGTTTACGTTCTTCATTTGTTCCTGGTTATGAAGAAAACTTGGTTAAAGTTGCCGTATTGGGCGGACATCGTGAAGTAACAGTTGGTAGTTCAGAACAAGTTAAGGTTTCTAATAACTTGATCTATACAATCAATGATCGTATTGGATTGAATATTACTCCGGCATCTCATCCTTCTACATTAGCAGCTGGTTTATATTACATGGATGTAGTAAATTCAGCAAATGCTCAGGAAAATGGTGCTCGTTTGATGCTTGATTTAGACGGTTACACAATGACAAAAGTTGCTCCTGCTGATCAAGGTAAGATGAACTTTGCTCATATGCCAGCTGCTAAATGGGTTGTAGAAAAAACTCCGACTGAATTCGGTGGTTATCCAAATATCTATAATCAGGAAACTGGTAATATCTTGAATAACTACGCTTATAAGGTTGTAGATAAAGATGGTAAGACATATGTGTCAATAGACTATTGGTATCAAGGTCAGAAGTTAGTAACTGAATTTGTATTAACACAAGCTCCTGCTGGTACAGAAGGTTACTATCATGCAACTCCAGAAGCTCGAGAATTAGTTTCATTCAATTATTTGAATACTGCAGCAGATTTAGGAGTTGTAGTTGGTGATCAAACAATTGCAAATGATACTGTATTGGCTGTATCAAAGGACGCAGCAACTAAATTCAAATTGAATTTAGAAGGAATCAAGACTTATGGTGAAGCAGATACTTTGAAACGTGGTATTTATACAATTAGTGTAAATGATCCGAACAAGTTAGCTTTGAACCACAAATATGTACAGGTATCAAATGTTGGTGGTACTGAAATGATGGTTGTATCTGATAAAGAAACTGCAACTAAATTCTATCTGAAAGAAGTTAATTGTGTTGATGGAACTCACTATTATGCTTTAGTTAATACAAATATTGACAAGAAAGCTGGTGTTGTTGATGCTACTGGCTTGATTAAAGCAGAAGATGTAACAGCAGAAACAAGAACATCTGCATTTGCAATTGCTCTTGATACAACTCGTTTCTATCGTGAATTCACGAAAGATGAATTGGGTAAACAGAACAACTTGAAGTTCTATCGTACTTCTTCAACAGACAAAGAATATCTGTATGCATCAGAAAATGCAGAACTGAATCTGTTGGCTGTTGAAGGTAAGGGTGACAATGCTGGTGCATTAGCAGAAATGACAGTTATCCCGACAACAGAAGCAGGTGTATTGATGCCTCAGTATTTGATTGCACGTAATGTTGTAGAACAGGCCGGTTCTGTTGATTGGTGTGGTGAAGATCATACATCATTAGAAGATTCTTTGGCATGTGAACATACAAAGGTAACTCCGGATACAATCAAGGGTGAATTCTTAGTAAACTTGAAGATTGATAAGAAATTCGACAAGTATAACTGGGAAAATAAATACACTCGCGTAGCATTCTTGAAGGGTTATGCCGTTAAGGAAGAAGGAACAATGCCTGGAACAGGAGTTTATAGCAAGCTTTATGTAGATGGAAAAGAATTTGCATTGGCTGAAAATAAACATAGTGCTGTTAAGTTTGAATTCCGTTTGATCAATGAAGGTGCTGAACAAGATTTCTTGATTGAATCAGAATCATGGAAAGACGGTATGCCATTTGCTGGTGAAACTCGTCCGTTGACAGAAGGTGGTTGGTTGAAGGTACAAAATGGTGTTCCTTGTATTGTTGCTGACGATTTCGAAGCTGCTGCACAGGCAGATGTTTACAATGTTGATACAAACTATGATCCTACAGCTAACGAAGAAATCGCTGCTTCAAGCGTAATCGTAGCTGGTACAAACGGTGCCGTAGTAGTTAAGGGTGCTGAAGGCAAGAATGTAATCGTAAGCACAATCTTAGGCAAGGTAGTAGCTAACGAAGTATTGACTTCAGACAACGCTCAGATCACAGCTCCTGCAGGTGTAGTAGTTGTATCAGTTGACGGCGAAAGCTTCAAGGTTGTTGTTAAATAATAACATCTGACTAACAATATATCAGGAGCCTTAGGTTCCTGATATTTACACGAATATATTATAATTTACACGCACATGAATCTTTTTAAGATACTTGTAACGAGTAACCCGTGAGGGCGAAAGCGTGTTTTACATTATTAAATTAATATGATAATAGTGTAATAAAAAGTTCTATGACCTTCCAAATCCGAGAGGACAAGGAAGGTTTTTTGTTTTTATTCCTCTCCGAAATCGAAGAATTTCTTCTAATTTTGTTTCCAAAAATAAAATCAATGGATTATGGCTGAACAGAAAGTAGTGATTTGTCAGGATCTGAAAGCCGAGTTACAGGCTTTTCTGGCAGGTCTGGATTATGATAAGTTGTTTGTATTGACCGATACGCATACGGTGGAGCAGTGTTATCCTTTGGTAAAAGATATTCCTTTGCTGCAGGATGCTCCGGTTATTACGGTTGAAGCCGGCGATACACATAAGAATTTAGAATCATTGTCGTCTATCTGGATGCGGCTGTCGAACGAAGGCGCGACTCGTCATTCGGTGTTGTTGAATTTGGGTGGCGGCATGGTTACAGATATGGGCGGTTTTGCCGGCGCTACTTTCAAGCGGGGCATTCGGACGATCAATGTACCGACAACATTGATGGCTTCTGTCGATGCTGCGGTTGGCGGTAAAACCGGTATTAACTTCAACGGATTGAAGAATGAGATCGGTTCGTTCTATCCGCCTTTATGTGTCTTTATCGACTGTGAATTTCTCCGCACGTTAGATCGTGCCAATATTCTTTCCGGTTATGCCGAAATGATCAAGCACGCACTAATCAGTTCGATGGACGTCTATTTGCCCGTCATGTTGTATGACATTGATACGATGAATTATTCCTATCTGAATCAGCTGGTGGCACAGTCGGTTGCCGTCAAAGAAGATATTGTGGCAAAGGATCCGAAAGAAAAAGGCATCCGGAAAGCCTTGAATTTTGGTCATACGATTGGTCATGCCTACGAAAGCCTGTCTTTTCAGCAAAACAAACCGTTGTTGCACGGACATGCAGTAGCAGCCGGTTTAGTCAGCGAATTATATTTATCACATAAAGTATGTGGTTTCCCGAAAGAGAAACTGAGTCAGGTCATCTGCTACCTGAAAACGTATTATCCGGCCTTTTTCTTCACTTGTAAAGACTACGACCGCTTGTATGAACTAATGACACACGACAAGAAGAACGAAGGCGGCATCATCAACTTTACCTTATTAGGACAGATAGGAGATGTGCGTATCAACCAGCACGTTGGGAAAGATCTGATCTTGGAGGCAATGGATTTTTATCGGGAAAGTTTTGGAATTTAGAATAAAATCTCTACCTTTGCACCCGTCAAAAGAAAAGACGGGATGTAGCTCAGCCCGGTTAGAGTACGCGTCTGGGGGGCGTGTGGTCGCTGGTTCGAATCCAGTCATCCCGACTGAAAGTATAAAGGAGTTAAGTTGCTGGCTTAACTTCTTTGTTGTTTTATACCTTAATACCCAAATCTCGACGTATTGACTTCCTTGTGTTTCTTTTCTTTGTATCCATTGAACTTATACGTAAAGGAGATGGATAAATTCCGGTTGATGTTCAGAATATCCATGTTGAGCTTTTGTCCTTTGTAGTCAATCTTGCCATCTGGAACAAAGGTGTTGAATAGATCGTTACCTTGGATCTTCAATTCAGCTTTGTCGTTGGCGAAAGTCCATTTCAATCCCAGATCCATTTTCCAGACTGAGCTTACGTCGTAGATGCCCTGTAACGTCGGACTAACGTACAATAGGTTATATTCCAGCTGTAGATTCGGTCGGGAAGAAAGGCGGAACGTGTTATTCATCTGTGCAATGCCTCTCCAGTTGCTCCGGTTCAGGGAGATATTGTAATACTTGTCGCAGACATCCTGGTTGTATGAACCGTCGAACATGCATTGGGCAGTCCACCAGGTGCCAACCGAAAAAGGAATGATCAGCGACAAACCTGCATTCTGTTCATAATCCAGATTAATGGACTGGTAAACCAAAGCCAGTTCATCCGGACTTTGGTAAGGCAACTGCGAGAAGAAATCTTTTACATGCGAATAATAAACGTTGGCAATATATTTCCCTTTGAAGATATAAGTCAGTGAAGCCGTATAATCGGTTGAAGGACGCAGGTACGGATTTCCTTTCAGCTTCATATATCCATTGATGTAACTGGTGATATCCTGCAGTTCCCAATAGTTCGGATATGCCTTATCCGAAGAAAAGCCTAGTTGAAAGATATGTTCAGAACTCGGTTGATAACTCAGTTGAAAAGTCGGGTAAACCGCCCACTGTTGATAATCCATCAGCCGATAATATTCTCCGGCAAGCGATAAGGACATGGATAACTGATTGTTGAAAGACTTCTCCGTTCCTGCATAGAAATTATAGGTCTCTTCCCGCATGTGAGTATCTGTGTTCGTAACTGGTAAGTCGGTTCCTGCATCCAACTGATATAATTGTCCGCTTTTTTCCCGGGCGAAGGTAAAATTAATGCCATAATTAAGTTCCCAGCCTTGAGGCAAATCATGGTTTTGTCCGGCATAGACATTCCAGCGGTCGATAGTCTGTCTTTCATCTACTAAGAAATGTTGTTTCTCGGTATTCAGATAATTGGTAAAATCCTGCGTAGACGGACTGTTGAAATGGGTATAATCCAACCCTACATTCAAGCCGAAAGCCGTGGTATAATCTAAGTTTACGTTGTGCATCTGTTCCTGAGATGTCCGGAAACTCTCTGAATCCGAATAATAGCCTTTCGATCGTGTTGTGGTATTGCCTTTCGTCTGAAATGAACCCGTATAAGCCGTATGCAGACTGTTTCCTTCCGACAGCTGATAATCCAGTCCGAAGCGGACATTGTGCAGCCAGTGTTTAGCTTCCGTTTCATTCACCTGCTGGATTGAATAAATCTTATCGTGCAGGGTATGATGCGAATCGGTTTCCATTCCGGAGTCTTTGTGCCTGTATCCGGCAGCATAGTTGATATCGGCTGATAATTTTTTTCCGGTATATGAGAGATTTATGTTGCCGTCGCCGTTGGCATGAACGAGCTGTTGGTAATTTCCGCTCACTTCGCCCTTCCAAAACGGATCAGTTGATTTTCCGTTGTCCAGTACGATATTGATGGCTGCGCCTCTAATCCGGTATTTGGCCGGCGCGTTGTACATGACTTCTATTTTCTTGACTTGTGAAACCGGTGTGCTTTTCAACAGCGTTATCAACTGGTCCTGGTTCATAGAGGAAGGTTTTCCGTTAATAAGTATGTTCATATCTTTTGTGCCGGTTAATGACAGTTCGTCGTTCAGTTCCATGACGCCGGGCAAACGTAACAGAGATTCGTAGGCATTGCTGGCTGTTGTCCGCTCGGACAAGACTTGGGCATCATAGACTAACGTCCCTTTATCTGCCTTAACCAAAGGACGTTCGCCGGTTACTACCACTTCATTCAATGCATAATCTTGTCCTTTCAGTGTAATGATGCCGGCATCCGGTCCGCAGTTTTCCTTCTCGAAGGTTTTGAACAGGAGGTGTTGAAAAATCAGTCGATAACAGGTTGGTTCTTCTTTGAAGACAAAACAGCCCAAAGAATCGGTGATGACGGCATCGATAAAAGTCGAATCGGGCGTTTGCATGATAACGGTCGCTGCCTCGACGGGCTGTTTGGCTTCATCTACGACTTTCCCTTTTACTTCCTGAGCCATCAACGGCAGACTGGTACAAGCCATCAGGCTCATGATTATTCCTATTTGTTTACTAAGCATTGTCATTTTGTTATCATTTTTGTTTCTGATGCAAAGGAACGTCCTTTTGTCCGGCAAATAGGTTATCGGCTTGTTATGGTTTTGTTATTTAATCGTTATCGGCTCGCCGATTGTTAAGGAATTGTTATACCTTTGCGATACAAGACGCAAAAGACCTGTATGCCTCAGAAGTACATTAAAATATTGACCTTTTTAGGACTGATTGCCATTGTGGCCGTACAAAGCTTGTGGCTGGTGAATACGTATCAGCTGATTGACGGGAAAATCCGGCAGGCTTGTTCTCGTTTATTCCCTAAATCGGTACTGGATGAAGTGGCCGATCGCCTGAATCAAGTTTCCGATTCGGAGGATGCGGAACTAACGATCCACTTGACGGAGACGGCCAATATCGAGGAAGCCAGCGGACCGGAACTTATCAGCCGACTGATTGTCGCCTTTAATCATTATGCTGATTCGGTTTATCAATCTGCTTTTTCTACTTCGGCACTGGATTCTATCTTTACGGAAGCACTAGCAGGAGAAGGCATTTATGTTCAGGTACACAGTCAAGTGCTCGATTCAGCCTGTTCGGTGAATACTTCTTCCTCGCTTTTGTCTTTCAAGCATATTGAAACGCAGCCGGTTTTTCTGGATGAAGGAAAAACAACGTTGGTCCAGGCCCGTATCGTCAATCCGTATTGGGCGATATGCCGGCAGATGGGTATTTCGCTGATCGCAACGATTGTCCTGATTGTTCTGGTGGTGGTTTGTCTTTTATACCAGGTGAAAATCATTTTACGCCAGAATAAGATTGCCCGTCTGCGACAGGACTTTACCTATGCCATGATTCATGATATGAAGACGCCAATCAATACGATCACGATGGCCGGTCATACGTTGGAGAGCGGCGTGTTGGATAATAAACCCGAACTGAAGCGGCAGTATTTCTCGATCCTCAATGAAGAGAGCGGGCATTTGTTGCAGCTTTCGGAACGGATTCTGACCATTGCAAAACTGGAGCAGTCGAATCTGAAACTGACTTTGGCTCCTGTTCGTATCTATCCGCTTTTAGATGAGTTGGTTTGTAAATACAAAGTAAAGGCAAAGAAAGTAGTTGATTTCCGGATCGATTGTCCGGAGGCGTTGGAAGTGATGGCCGATGAGGAATATCTGAAGGAGGCCGTCAGCAATTTGATCGACAATTCGCTGAAGTATTCCGACGACGAAGTGCAGATCCGCTTGTCGGCATATACAGAAAACGGCTATGTGGTGATCAAGGTCTGGGATAACGGTTGGGGAATCTCGAGACAACAGCAGAAACACATCTTCGAGAAATTCCAGCGAGGTGGTCTGGAAGAGAAGAAAGACAAGCGGATAGCCGGTTTCGGTTTAGGCTTGAATTACGTATATAAGGTCATTACGGCAATGGACGGTTCCGTACATGTCGACAGTGTAGAAGGAAAATACAGCGAGTTTGTACTAGTCTTGCCGGTTAAAGCATAGGTTATGGTTCGGGTATTATTAGTTGAAGACGATAAGAATTTCAGTTTCATTATCCAGAACAGTCTGGAACAGATGATTGGCGGCTATGAAGTTGTCACGGCTTCGAATGGGAAAGAAGGCTTGGAAAAGTTAGCTCAGGAATCTTTTGATGTGGTGGTTTCAGACATTGAGATGCCTGTCATGGACGGAATTACGATGGTGCAGCAGATCCGGCAGCAGTCTTCAGCAGTGGCGATTATCTTCGTTACCGGCCGAACTCAGGCCAAAGACGTGATTCAGGGTTATCATTCGGGAGCTGATTTATACCTCAAGAAACCTTTTCTCCCGGAAGAACTGGATGCCCATATCCAGGCGTTGATCAAGCTGAAACAGGCATCGGCTTCTGCCCGGCCGGTAACAAAAGAGGCAGAAGAAGCCGTTTATACCATCGGTTCTTATCGCTTTTATCCAGAGCAAAACAAATTGTGTCACGCGGATGAACAGCAGTCACTGACGCATAAGGAAGCCCAGATCCTGGAAATTCTCTGCCGGGAAAAAGGACGGGTCGTTAGTCGCGATGAAATTCTTTCGTCCGTCTGGGGCACAGCCGATTTTTATTCTTCCCGCAGCCTGGACGTTTTCCTGACCAAACTGAGAAAATATCTTTCGCAAGATACGCGAATCCAAATCAAGGTACTAAAAGGAGTTGGTATTTGCTTGGTGGATTCCATCTGCTGATAAATTCAAAATATGATCTTTCATAATTTGTCTATTTGCTTGTATATCTGTTAATTCTTGTGATTCAAGGATAAATCGACGAGTAGAAGCGTAACGTGCTGCGCTTCCAGTAGGCGTAAAGGAAGTGCCTTCACATACTTCACAGGAGATGACAGATTATGAGAGGAATAGAGGCGTGTGTGAAGGGTGAAAAACAAAATCGGATTAGGGGTATATATAGGGTAGAAAATCTTGTTGATATAAACGAGAATCGGAAATCAATCCAACGAGAATTGCTGACGGCTCTCGTTTATTTCGTAGAAAAGGGTAGGCATCTTCTCCCAAATTCATGCTTATGTTCTGATGAAAACACGCCGGGAATTTATCAATTTACACCGGCTTTTGGAAATACTCGAAATCGGGTGTTTTTGTGAAAATGAATTCTTATTTTGCTTGCTTATTTCTTATTTATTTCTAAATTTGCCTATCCCGCTATTGGGGCAAAACACATTAAAAAGACCTTTTCTATGAGAAAA
>ULOI01020038.1_pt1 | contig 10735 bp, 10 predicted proteins | sample 1952231 | NCBI WGS metagenome assembly ULOI01 (sample SAMEA4835593, study PRJEB28245) | human gut metagenome | biome: gut microbiome; material: fecal sample | place: Denmark | collected 2008
CATTAATTATTTTATTTTTTTCCCTAAAAATTTTGGTTTAATGGTACCATTATTTTATATTTTATTTTTAATTAACATAATTTTACTTTGAATCAATTTCATTGTATAATTAATTTATTAACACTGTGGACTTTTTTGTATACCAAAAAATAATATAATTAGTTTATACCATAAAATATGAAGTATGTCTAGAAATGTATAAAAAAATTTTATAAAATTAAAAAAAAGTATTGCATTTTTTTTATTTATTGATATAATTAATTTATGTATGAGAACATAAGGAGGAAATTATGAAAAAGTCTAAAAAAATATTTTTAAGAGTGCTACCTGTGCTTATTGTTTTAATGGTCGTTTTTACAACTAATGTTTTTGCAGCAGGAACCCAAGAAGGATTTGGAAGTTTTACAAACAATATGACAGTAACCGCTAATAAGTCTGGTAAAACTATTAATTCAATTAGCAATGTTTGGGGAATTATTTTAACAGTACTTCAAGTTGCTGCAATAGCTGCTGTTGTTTTTGCAGGTGTTAGATACATGTTTGCATCTGCTGATTCAAAGGCAGATATAAAGAAGCAAATGATATGGCTTGTTATAGGTGCTGTATTAGTATTTGGAGCTTCTACAGTTATACAATTAATTACAAATTTTGCAGATGACTTAACGTAAAAAAATAGTTTTAAGTCTTGTGTTATGTATAAAAAAGAAAAAGTCAGTGGTATTAGGCTTTTTCTTTTTTTGTTGATGGGGGAAGAATATGAATAAAACGAAACTAAAAAAAATTTGTATTTCAATTTTCATTATTATGGCTATAGTAAATGTTATAAACATATATAGTAATAATATATATGCAAATACAGTTAATGAAGTTGAAAATAATATCGACGAAGAATCTGGAAATTGTCCTATTTATTATTCAAAAAATAATAAAAGTAGCGATGAAAAAACAGGAAAGAATGTTAAGGATGTGGATAAACTAGGAGAATTAAATAAAATTAGTGAGGTTGATATCAATACTCCAACTCAGGAAAAGGTAGAAAGTGGAGATGCTAGATATGCAAAATTTAGTACAGCATTGAGTAAAATTTTTGGTGTCTTAATTGTTACTTTACAGGTTGTTTCAATGGCTGGAATAATATTTGCCGGTGTAAGGTACATGTTTGCATCTGCTGATTCAAAAGCTGATTTAAAGAAAGGACTTATTCATTTGGCTATTGGAATGGTAATAGTTTTTGGAGCATCTTCAGTTGTCGGTTTTGTAACAGGAGCTTTTGATGATATTTTTAGTAATCTAATGTAGTTTAAAATTACATTAAAATTACAAAAATATTACAAAAAAATAAAAAAATCTATTTTTTATCAAAAATATAGATTTTTTTTTGATTTATTGATATAATCTAATTTAAGAAAAAAGATAAATGTAAGTTTAAATATAAGGTGATATAAATGAAAAAAAGTAAAATTATAACTTCATGTCTTATGATAATGATAATTTTAAGTGTAATGCCTTTCTTTAATTTTGTTAAGGCCGATGCTCCGAACAATTCTGGAAGTGAGACCGAAACTTTTTGGAAAAGTGCGGGAGACTGGTTTAATGATGTTCAAGAAGAAGGCGAAGGAAATGTTTCAGAGAAATCTATTGAAATCGTAAATCAATTTATGGATATAGTAAATTATGTTGGAACAACTCTTATAATAATTGCAACAATGTTTTTAGGAGTTAAGTATATGTTTGGAAGCGTTGAAGGAAAATCTGAAGTTAAAGAAAGTTTAATGACACTTCTTGTGGCTTGTGTATTCTTTTTTGGATGGCAATATATAAGAGATATTATATTAATTGGAACGGGTGGAACTCAATTATTTTTGGTTAGTAATGATGACGCGTCATATAAGAATCTTTTCGGAAGATTATTAGGTGTTGTTATAATGATAGTAAAAGTTGCTGCAATTGTTGGAGTTATATATGTTGGGGTAAGATATATATTTAGTGGAGCTACTGGAAAAGCAGAACTAAAAGGTAAATCAGTTTACTTTATAATAGGAATAATATTAACATTTTCATCAGTTACAGTGCTTACTGTATTTGCGAATGTATTAGCAGATTTATTAACATAGCATAACAAAGGAGGAATTATTATGGGAAAATCGTATTTTGTACCTCGTAGTGCAAAAGGTGAGTCAAGAATATTATATATTTTTACAATAAAATCTTTTGCTTTTACGGTATCTATTGGATTAATAGGAGCTTTGGTATGGTATATAATGTCAAGTATTTTTGATGGATTTCCACTTGTTGCTGGACTTGTTATAACTGGAATTTTTGGTGGAATACGGATATATTATTGGCGCTTTAAAAATACCTGATTCAAAATTTATGGGACCATTTAGAAAAGCAGGTGGAGAATATTTAAGTGATATAATTTTTAGAGCTATAACTTTTAAGAAAAGAAAAAAAATATATTTGTACAATTTAAAAAGAGGAGGAAAATAATATGGGAACTTTAGTTGTACCTATTGTTATGTTAGTTATACTAGGAGTGTTTGGAATTGTTTTTTTTGTAGTGGTAAAAAAACAAAATGAAGGAATTGATTCTAAAAGTGGTAAAAGTTCAACAAGTGGTAAAGAATCATCTTCAAAAGAAAAAAAACATGAAATAAAAAAAGAAGATGTTTTTGATTTTATGGAATTTGATGAAATATCAGACAACATGATCATACAAAATAAAGGAACAAGATATACTATGATGATACAATGTAAAGGTATTAATTATGACTTAATGTCTGATGTTGAACAATTATCTGTTGAAGAAGGTTTTATAACATTTTTAAATACCTTAACATCACCAATTCAGTTATATGTTCAAGCACAAAATTTAGATCTTAAAGGAACAATTAAGGTATATAAACAACATGTTGATAAAATAAAAGAAGAATTTGAAAATGTTAACCAAGAATATAACAGAGTAAATGAAGCTTTTGATTCCACTAAGGAAGAAATAAGTAATATAGAAAAAGAAAGAAATAAAACTTTAAATGTTTATGAGTATGCAAGCGATATTGTTAATTATGTTGAAAGAATAAGTTTAAACAAAAGCTTGTTACAAAGAACATTCTTTGTATTAGTATCATATAATTCTTCAGAAATAAATGCAATTGATAGATTTTCAAAGGAAGAAGTAAGAAATATTTGTTATAATGAACTTGTAACACGTGCGCAGTCAATAATTAACGGACTTGCCGGTTGTTCCGTTGCTGGAAGAATTTTAAACTCAAATGAAATTGCAGATGTATTGTACACAGCATATAATAGAGACGATAAAGGACTTATGAGCGTTAAGGAAGCTCTTGATTCAGGATTTTACAGATTATATTCAACTAGCGAAGATATTTTCCTAAAGAAACAAAAAAAATTACAAGAAGAAATAGATAACGAAGCTAGAATTAAGGCTCTTGAAACATTAAAGGAATCTATTAAAGAAGGAGAATATATTTCTCCAAGAATTAAACAGCTTGATATTGAAGAGCAAATAAGTAAAAAGGCTAGTGAAATTGTTAGACGTGAAAATGTACCTGTGGATATAAAGGAAAAAGCTAATGAGAAATTAATTCAAGAATTTAGAAAAACTAAAAAAGATATATTAGAAAAAGCTGGCGCAGAGTACCAAGAATTAACAGAAACTCTTGGTGTTGATGTTGGACTTGATGAAGATAAAAAGGATAACGAAAATACGAATGCTAATGAACAAAAAAATAATATTTCAAGCGAATCTAATGTTGCAAATGAAAATATTGAAGATTCAAAAATAAAAACGGATGCTAAAAATGCTGATGAATCCTCAAAAAACAATTTAAACGTTGAAGAAAAGTCTGAAGAAGATACTGTACATGAACAAAGACCTATAGTACAAAAAATAAAAGTTGATGAAAGTAATTTTGAATATAATAGAAATTTAGATAACAAGAGCGATAATGACTTTGATATCAACTTATCAGATGGATTCGATGATAGAATGGGGTCATCTAGCTTGGACGATGCGACAAATTCATCTGAAAATGATTCTATAATATAGTGGTTAGGAGGATTTTGATATATGGGAAAAAATAAAGAAAAGAAAGAAAAAAAGGAAAAGAAAACAAAATTAAAAAAAGGCCAAGTTGATACTCAACAACCACAGGATGAACTTATTAAAGCAAATGAAAATTTGCCAAATAGTCTTGAACTTAACAAGTCAACACTAAAAGACTTACTTGCTCCTTCTGGAATAGATGCATCACATTATGATTATTTAGAGATTTTCTCTAAAATTTCTAGATTTGCGAGAAGCTTCTACTTAACAACTATACCAAGACAAGCAACGTTTCCATATTTCTTATCTGGTATATATGAATTTGGTGATATAAATGCTTCAGTATATATCACTCCTATATCTGAAACAACATCTCAAAATCAACTTAATAAGCAAATTGTTGAATTACAATCTGAAAGATATGTTGCACATGACAGAGGAGATATAAACAGAGAGTCTGTATTATCAACAAAACAAGCGGAGGCTGAAGCGCTAAGAGATCAGATTGCTGCAGGATATAATAAATTATTTGATGCAACAATTTTATGTACTTTGTTTGCATATAACAAAAATGAACTTGATAAATTATCTGAATTACTTGCAATGGAAGCGTCAAAGAATTTATTAGGTCTAAAAGCTGCATGGGCTCTTCAAGAAGAAGCCTTTCAGTCAAATTTACCACTTAATAATAATAAAATGTCAAGAAAGCATACATTTGATAGAGGTTCTATGGCTACGGTTTTTCCATTTGTTAATGCTGAAGCTGGTCATAATATGGGAGTTCCAATAGGAATTAACAAACAAACAGGACTTCCTATAATATTTGATAATTTTAGTAGTACTTTAACAAACTATAATATGATTATATTTGGTAAGTCTGGTGCAGGTAAATCAGTTACAATAAAAACTATTATGGCAAGATCTGCAATCCTTATGGGAGTTGAGAACCTAGTACTAGACGCTGAAGGAGAGTATGTAGTTGTTGCAGAAGCTTTACGTGGAATTAATGTTAATATTGGTCCAAAGAGTAGTACAATAATAAATATATTTGATATTGAAACAGAAATTGTAAAAGATGAAATTACAGGAAAAGAGAGATATGCTTTAAATGTAGAAAATAAGGTTGAAGACGTAACTCAGGCTCTTTTAACAATGGCACGTGGTGCTACAAAGTCTGAAGAAGTTAACGAACTTACAAAACAAATAATTGCAGAAATTGTTGCAGAAGAATATGCTGATAAAGGTATAACAAGTGATCCTAGTTCATTGTATACAGGTTCTGTAATTGATATGGAAGATGGAGATACAACTAAAAAGAAAAAAGATATGCCTACAGTTAGCTCATGGTATGAAAGACTAGAAAAGAAAGCGGCAGAGAATACAAACGCTACATATCAATATCACTATGATTATTTAATAAAAGTTATGAAACAGTTCTGTAAGAAATTTGATGGACAAATGGCATATTTTGATGGTCAATCAACATTTGAACTTCTTGATGATTGTCCTTTCATTAATATAAATATTTCAGAACTAGAAGAAAGATTTGCAAGACCACTTGCACAACAGATTCTTTTATCTTGGATATGGGAAAAGTATGTTAAGAAAAATAGTGAGGATAAAAATAGGGCAAAAAGTAAGAGAGTTTTAATAGATGAGGCTTGGATGCTTTTACCATATCCTGAAGCTGTTGATTTCTTAAATACTATGTCAAGACGTGCAAGAAAAAGAAATGTTTCTCTTACAGTTGTATCACAGAAATTCCAAGATTTCTATGAAAACAAAAGCGTACAAGTTGTTTTAACATCTGCAGATACTAAATTATTCCTTGCACAAGATAAATCTGAAATTTCTTACTTAAAAGAAGTATTTAAACTTAGTGAAGGTGAGGAAAATTTCCTTCTTACTTGTCAAAGAGGTGAAGGCTTGATAAAAATAGGATATGATTCTGCAATTATGGCTATAAAACCTACACAAAGAGAATTTGAATTTGTTGAAACAAACTTAAACAGAGTTGTTGAAAATTTAAAAAAGAAAAGAATAGACTAGACTAACATTAAAAGTTAGTCCATCTAGAATAAGGTGATTAAATGAAGAAAAAAACATATAAAATCATAATTTGTATAAGTCTTGTTGTAATGTTATTTACTAATTTTACATCTGTGTTTGGGGCAATTAATGAGTCGTATAGCAAAAACACAAAAGTTACTGAAACATCACTTGAATCTAAAATTAAGGATTCAGTTCTTTTAGATGTTTTAGCTAATATGATAAATGCTGTAGCTTCACTTGCGGAAAGTTTAATAGGAGGAATTTTTAGTGTATTAACCGGGGATAATATATTTCCGTGGGCTGATAGAATAATATTTAATAGTATAGGATTTCTTGATATTAATTTTTTAAATCCTGCAGATTCATCACTATTTGGTGCATCAAATGCTCCTTCTATACTTGGAAAAGTCGTTAAGCGTGTATATTCAACAATTTTTTCTCTTGCAGTGTTATTTTTAGGCGTGGCTGTTGGTGTAATGGCTATACGTCTAGCAATTTCAAGTATTGCGGCTGAAAAAGCAAAATATAAACAAGCAATTGTAAATTGGGCAACATGTATTGTAATGCTGTTTTTAATGCATTATATCCTAGCTTTTGTATTTTGGGTTAATGAGCAAATGGTTGAAATTGCAAGTAATGTATTGATGTCAACTATTGAAAAAGAAGGTTTGGGAAGTGTTGATTTTCAGGAAGCTTTAAATAGTGTTTTATCACCTGAGGAAAGAATAAACGAATTTGTAAATGCAAATGCCCAGGATAAAAAAGATAAGTTGAAAACATATAAAGATACTTTCGATGCTAATCCAGAGATAACTTCAAATTTACTTATGAATTCAGATTATTGTCCTCCGGCTTCAAATATAAGCAAAAATGCAGTTGGAAGACTGTTTAATGCTGCATTAGAAAATGAAACTTCAGAGGGATTTTGGAAATTTGTAGGTGGTACAGATGACTATATGCTTGAAATTTCATCGCCGGTACTTAAACATGATGTTGAAGATGCGGTTAGTATAACTAAGAAGGATGCGGCTACGTATCAAAAAGAAAGCAACAATGGAAAATTTACCGCTACACACGGAACGATTTTTCCAAATACTACTAAAGGTCGAGAGGCATTTAAAGCAAGTGATGATTATAAACAAACATTAGCATGGTATGTAACATTGGTAGGAAACTATGTGTATGGATCTAGTGGTCAAGTTATGGGCCAAAGTACAACAATTACTCAGTGGGACGCTTTAAATGATTTTCAGTATCTTGATATTATATATGAAAAAATTAATTATCTTCCTTCAGATGACGGTGGATATTGGACATTAGTTTCTGATAGTGAGAAATCTGATTTTATGTCTAGATTTTCTGATAAGTTTGGTAGTTCTCGTTACGTTACTAATGCAAACGCGAGTGAATGCCAAAAATATATTTATAATAATTCTAGTGTTTCAGATCTTGAAAAAATATTAGGAAATAGTATTGTTAATTATGCAATTAAATATAGGTTAAAGGTTGATCAAGCTATAATTGGTGCTGCAAGTAATAAAACAGCAGTTAATACATCAGCAAATGATATAATAGCTAATTTAGGAGCATTTTTTAAGCAATCAGCATATGTATATACAACTGAAACAAAAACAACTGATGAAGGCGGAGAAGAAACAAAAGTAACTGGATGGAGAGCATCAAAACTTTCTGTTACAGGAGCTTTATTATACGGTATATTTATTTTTCAATCATGTATGTATTTAATTATGTATGTAAAAAGATTATTTTATGTTATAATGCTTTCAATGTTTGGCCCAATAGTTGTTATATATGACTTCTTTATGAAGTCCGCAAGTTAGGAGGTAAGAAAAAATGCAAAAAGGAGTTTTTACAACATGGATAAAAGAATTGTGTGCTTTGGTATTTGTACAAACAATACAAGCTTTTATTCTTGCAATCGTACTTAGTATTATTTTAACTTTTATAAAAGATAATGGTTCGAAGGTTTCAGAACAAGCTACAGTTCAATCACTTGGTGTTTTATGCATTATTTTGCTTACTTCTTTAACTAAGATGGAGCAAATTACTAAGAAAATATTTGGACTTGATAGTGGATTACTACAAAATAAACCGCCTCATGGTTTGATGGCTTCATATATGGCATTAAAAGCAGTAGGAAGAATTTTTAACAATATTCCCAAAATGGCTGGTGGTGTAGGAAATATAATTGGTGCAGGAACTGATAAAAAGAAGGCAAATGCCAAAATGTTAACAAGGTTAAATAAAAAAGGAATTGACAAAAACGGTAATCCGATTGGAAGTTCTCCACAGATTAATGCACCAACTGGAGAAAATAATTTGTTAGCTGGAGAAAGTAATTTGCTAGAAGGAAATGAATATTACGAAAAAGCAAAGCAGGCAAAGAAAAATGGAGATATGGATGGATACAGAGAAAATATGGGTATTCAAGCTGGAATTAATAAAGCAAAAAAAGCAATGGCACAAAATGCTACTGTTCCATCTAGATTGAATAAATCAGCTGATGTTGGAATGGATATTTCAGTTCCAAATTCAAGACCACAATTTGAAAAAGATGCAGAAAAAATTATGGATGCATATGATGATGAAATTGCTAAAGCTAAAGAAAAAAGAAGACAAGGAATTCAGAAGATTGTTTCTGGTGCTGCTGAAACAGTAGGAGCTGGTATTGGAGGAATGGCAGGCCTTTCTATAGGAAGCATTTCTGGACTTGCAACAGGTGACTTAGATCAAGTTCCTAAAGCTATGGCCTATGGTATAGGAGCTGGAGATGCTTTAGGTGAAAATTTAACAAAGGCAGTGTCAACTGTTGCTCAAGGTGCTAAAGCAAGAGCAAAGGCAAGTAGTAATTTAGATAAACAGTTAGCTCAAATGGAAAATACACTTAAAATACAGAATAATAAAAGAGAAAGTCAGGCAAAACGAACAAGAGCTATTATGCAAAAAATGGATAAAAATTCTCAAGTTTAAAAGGGAGGATATATACATATACTGTATTGTTTGTAATACAATACAGTATATGTATAAAAAATAATTATGAAGTTAGTAGATATAAAAGGTAATATAAATCCGAAACAAAGATTGATATTAATAATTACTATATTATTGTTGTTAATTGTTATTTTTGGAATATTAAAAAGTGTTACAAAAAAAAATGAAGGAATAGATTATAAAAATACAAACACAGACGATTTAATTATTGAATCGACTTCGAATAATGATAGGGATGTGTATTGGAATTTGAACGAAATAGTATATAAGTTTATAAATACGTATCAGTCTAAGTTTACAAAGGAAGTTAAAGATGTAGAGTATTATTATAATGCATTAGATCCAAATTATAGAAAGTATCTTGGAAAAGGAAAATATTTGGATAAAGCCAATAATCTTATAACAAAGGTTATTGGTGAAGAAAAAGATGTTTTTACGTTGATTCCTGAACCATTGATAACTTCAGTATATAAAATGGATAACTATGATAATGCATATATTTGTCAATTATCAACACAAAATGAAAGTGATAATGCATATATCGGAATAATACTTGATACTGAAAATAAAAAATATAATATTTTTTATATAGATTAAGGAGTAATTATATATGGATACTAATAAAAAAACATTTAATTTTACTTTACTTTTTATAATAGCCTATGCTGTACTTGCTGTTTTGGTTATAATATATATATGGTGGCCAAAAGGTAATAGTTCAATTGTTTCAAACTCTAAATTTACTTATGAGGATGTTGATGAAAAAGAAAAGGCAATAGAATTATATAAAACTAAAATAATTCCTCTTTTAGCTGAAAAAGATTTAAATCAATTATACCAGAAATTAAATGAAGAATATAAATCAGAAAAGAATATAACTGAAAAGAATTACCAAGCTTTTTTAGAAGAATCAGGATTTATATCAAATAATGGTATTTCAGTTGGTGAATGTACAGTTAATATTCAAAAAGCAGATGTTTATGTATATAGATTTAATTATACTTGTAATAATATTTCAAAATACGTTAATGTAATTGAAACAAAACCATACGAATATACATTATCTTTTGAACAAAATTCAATACCAATAGTTAATAATACATATACAGAGACAAATGAAGGGACAATTTCAAGTAGTACGAAAACAACAATAATTGATAATATAAAATATGAAGTCACAAAAACAATACTTAGAGAAAATGGAATTACATATACTTTAAAAATAACTAATAATAGTGATAAAAATGTTGAATATAATTTTGATAACATAACTAATGTTACCGCAATAATGAGTGATGGTAAGAGAGCAAATATGGGTGGAACAGTTATATCTGCTGATGAAGATATTCTTACACCAGGAAGTTCATTAGAAAAAGAGCTATTTTTTGCGATTAGTAGTCAAGATCAAAACAAGATAAAAACAATTAGACTTCAACAAGTTAAAATTGGTGATGAAAGAAAAACAGTATCAATTAATACTTAATTTTAAGGGGAAATAATTTATATGGAAAAATCTGTAAAAAAAGATGGAGCACGTAAAAGTGCTCCTCATAAAAAAAATTATTCATTGGAACAATTAGAAGAAATAAAAAATAAACAACAAGT
>ULOI01015558.1_pt1 | contig 10711 bp, 10 predicted proteins | sample 1952231 | NCBI WGS metagenome assembly ULOI01 (sample SAMEA4835593, study PRJEB28245) | human gut metagenome | biome: gut microbiome; material: fecal sample | place: Denmark | collected 2008
ACCGGCAACAAATAGGTTGGCAATAAGAAATCGCCTTCGGCCGTGATAGTAGCCACGGCGTCTTCAGCCGTATCCTCTTTTTCATCCGTCAACAACTCGGCGGTTTCGTTCGGGTCGCCATCGCCCTGAGCAAGTTCTGCACAAACGGGGTAGGCGCACAATGCGCCCAAAATCATGCAGATGCCTATTGCTGAAGTAAAAAAGAATTTGTGTTTTACCATAGCCTGTTCGTCCCTTCATAAGAGTTTAAGCGGTTTTTTGATATAAAATTATACAATCATATCATCCTATGAAACTGTTTTATAGCATAGAATGTTTTGGATTGAAAGAAAAATATTTAATTTTTTACTAACAAAATGTATTTTTTTAAGCATTTTTTTTGTTATTTGAAAAAAACAGCAAAAAAGGACTGGACAAAACGTCAAAATAGATGTATGATATAGGTAAGCTCTTGAAATAGGGCTTATTGTTTAAACAAGGAGGTTATTATGAATACTTTTGTTAAATATTTGTCCTTTTTTGCTATTGTGTCTATAGCTTTCTTGGCAACGGACGCATTAGCACAAGGTGTGAGCAACGGTCTTGGCAGTAAGGACGCCTTTTCTATTGTTTTGACACGTATGGTTACAACGTTTAGAAACGTTCGCTCAGTTATTTTCGTTGTTGGCGGTTTCGGTTTGGTCGGTTTGGCCTTTGCCGCTATTTTCGGTAAAGTTAAATGGGCTTGGCTTGCTGCTTTGGCTGTCGGTTTGGCTATTGTGGCTATTGCCGGTGCTGTTGTTGACTACGTTACGCAAGCTAACTCTGCACAAAACGTATATACGCCGAGCCAATTTGGCGATACGTTGTACTAAATTTAAAGGTACGAATTTTAAAAAATCTTTTGATTTTGAGGCCGCTTTTCAAAGCGGCCTTTTTTTATATTTGGTCGTAAACCGTATTATTGTTTTTTATTTGGCGATTGTATGAAATCGCCACGCTGCTTAAACTTTTTTTAACCGACATTTTCATTTTTCTTGCTATTTTTGTTCAGAGTTGTTAAGGTGAGCTTGGAACAGATGTGGGATAGTCTGTTTTGAGGCTGGTAACCTCGCCTAATGCGTCCCGATGCAATACGAAAGTTTGCAAACTGCTCTGGTTCTTTTGAACTTATATGTCATAAGAACTGGAGGGTTGCAAAATAAAATATCCGTCATGGGCGGACCAAGAATATGCACGCTATTCATTAGGATAGTTACCACCTCCAGTTCGCCTGAGCTTTCCTTGGGCGATTTTTATATCCTTTTTTAACAATGATAAGAAAGGAATGCTCATGGGGATATTGTTAAATCAAGCTTATGAAGAAAAGGATTTTATTGATTCTATTTTAGACGGCGATTTGCAAAAGCTTGATGGTTTGTCAAAAAACCAATTAAAAAAAGTTATTGTCGAACTTATTAAACTTATCCATTATTATAAACGATCGTTTAGGTCGTATTGACAGGGTTATTTTTCAAAATCTACATCTAACTATGTCTTGTCAAACGGCTTTTGAATAAAATTTAACGGCTTCATATGTGTTTTTACAATAATGGGGAATCAATGGGCAAACCACAATGAAGCTTTAAATTCCTTGACATTTTTGCCGTTTTTGCATACAGTTGTATTGCACGGGCGAGTTGCCCGTGTGGGAATTTAGAACTCCCGGATACAAGCAAGGCTTCTTGTGACAGGCCACTTCCTCATTATTTAGGAGGGATGGTGTGAATATACGCATAGCGTAAAATAAGCACATCCATTTACTTGTATATGGGTTCTAACATCCCTCCACCTAAATTATTTAGGTGGTTTTTTAATCGTGGGGGATTCGCAGCTTGACAAGAAAATCTTGAAAGGCATGTTGTGGTATATTGATAATTCCCCTCACTCTAGTGAACCTTGTGGGGGAGGGCATGAAAAAATGCAGACGTATTTTTTGTTTACGGGTCACACTTCTCCCGCTTAAAATAAGCGAGGAATTATGACTGAACAAAAAATAATGAATACACAACTGGTTAAGTTTAAAAAAAATTTAGGCAAGGCGCTCAAAGGCGATCGCGAACTGTACGAAGTGCCAATGACGGTTATCCGCGACAGTTTGAATATTAATGAAAAAACGCTTAAAGAGATTGAACGGGGCACTTATTGCGGGCCGGTTGATACGTTGTTTCAATTAATTATTTTGTATGATCGTTATTTCAAAAAGCAATTCAAGCGCCGCTATAAATTGCCTTTCCACAAATCGCGGGAAGAAGAAGTGATTTTAAAGGCCAGTTTGAACAGGGTATATCAGGTTTTGTCTGACTAGCTTTTATTAAATGGGAAGTGAAATAACGACTCTTAATCCTTTAAGAGGGCTGGATTTAAGAGTGATATCGCCCCCATGCGACAAAACGACGTCTCTGGCAATTGTCATGCCCAAACCAATCCCCCCGGTTTCCTTATTGCGTGAATTTTCAAGACGATAAAAGGCCTTAAACACGTCGCCCCTTTTATTTTCGGGAATTCCCGGCCCGTTGTCATCAATAATAACGGTCGCCATTTTATTACGTATGCCAAGTGTCACTTGGGCATAGGTTGCGTAGCGTCCGGCATTTGTTAAAATGTTGGTAATGGCGCGCGACAAATCGGCTTTGCGCCCCATAATTTCCACTTTTTGTTCCGTATGTATATCGATTTTTTGACCTGTTTTGACCAATTTGCGTACAATGTTTTCAAGCAAGGTGTTAAGCAAAATTTCTTCGGGGTCTTCTTTGGCTTCCCCTTTTGCAAAATCCAAATAGCCGATGAGCATTTTTTCCATTTCTTCAATATCCGTACGCAAGTCATTGGTATTTTCGTCTGTCGGCATCATGCTGAGTAACAGCTTCATGCGTGTCAGCGGCGTGCGTAAATCATGCGAAACGGCAGCAAGCATTGCCGTGCGTTCTTTCAAGTATTTTTGAATGCGGTCGCGCATTAAAATGAACGAATAGCCCGCTTGGCGTACTTCTGTGGCACCTTCGGGTTTGAAATTGGGCGTTGCGTAGCCCATCCCGAATTGTTCCGAGGCTTTGGAAAGCCGTTCAATTGATCGGACTTGATTTTTCATAAACAAAAATGCAATCCAAAACAGCAAAATAGACGATCCGATCATCCAAACCAAAAAGACATGCACGGTTGATGTGAAGAAGCGTTTTTTCGGCACATGAGTTGTCAAAACGCCTTCAGGCAATTGGACGGTAATAAGCAATTGATTGCCGGGCAACCTTTGCAAAATAAACGGGTATTTTAAATTGCGCAATTCACGGTAAAGATGAGATTCTTTCATATCGGTCGAACGTACGGATGCGGGGAAAACCTGTTCGGGAAAAAACGACATGCGCAATGACAAGTTTTTATTCATTCCCTGCAGCAAAGCGTTTAAGCTGTCTTCATCGGGGCGTTGGCGTATCACGTCGGCCATGAATTGGATTTCGCCGGTGATGTCCAATGCCAACCGTTTGGACACTGTATCCCAATGGCGGTCATAAAAGAAAATGACAATAATGGCTTGCAATAAAATGAGTGGCAATAAAATAATCAAAATAAAGCGTTTGAGCAGGCTTTGCGGAAAAATTTTACTGCGTATGATTTTGAGGCCTTGATTAAACCAATCCCACAGGCGGCTTAAAAATAAAAAAAGGGCATTTTGTTTTATGTTCATCTGGTTACCAATGTATAGCCTTGTCCGCGTACCGTTTGGATGCAAGACGGTTGTTTAATGTCAGTTTCGATTTTGCGCCGCAATCGTGTAATTTGTACGTCAATCGTGCGCAAATTGTCCGTTTCAAGCAGGTGTCCCAATTCTTCGCGCGAGACGGTTTCGCCCGCTTTTTGCGCCAGAGCTTGTAATAATGCTTGTTCGGCGGTTGTCAATGTAATCGGTTCATCGCCTTTCATCAACCGCCCCTTTTGTACGTTGAATTTATATGGGCCGAAATAAACGTCTTCATCCAGATTTAACGTTGTCACGCGTTTTAAAATATTATTTATACGCAAAACCAATTCGCGCGGTTCAAAAGGCTTAGGCAAATAATCGTCCGCCCCGATTTCCAACCCGTTAATGCGGTCATCGCTGTCAGCCATTGCAGTCAACATTAAAATCGGTGTCGTTAAGTTGTTTTCGCGCAACTCTTTTGTAAAATCCATGCCGTTTTTTTCCGGCATCATAACATCCATAATCAGTAAATCAAACGCGAATAATTCCAATAAATCTTCGGCTTCTTTGGCATTAGCCGCTTCTGAGGTAACAAAGCCGTTTTCGCTTAAGTATTTTTTTAACAGCTTTCGTAAACGCAAATCGTCATCAATAACTAAAATGTGAGGTTTATGCGCCATTTTATGTTAATTCCCCTGCGCCAAATCTGCTAACAGCTTGGTTCCTTTATCGCCGCCGTTACCTGTCATTTTTTCGTTTAAAATATGTTCCAATGCATCAATGTGTTTTTTGATGTAAGACATTTGTTCGGCATCAAAAATGCCATTGTTTTGTTTAACTTTATCACATAAATGAGCCGCAACATCCGTCATTAACGGATATCCGAACGTTGCACCTTGCCCTTTAATATCATGCGCAATCGGATACAGTTCTTCTTTAATCATTTTTGTGCGCCCATCACCCGCAATAGAGTTGGCATCGTTAAAAAGGCGTTTTAATTTTGTGACATCTCCCATCGCCCATTTGGGGTATTTTTCGGATAAATCGGAAATAACATCTGCGGTGCTTTGTTCTTGCGATTTTGTAACGCCGGCCGGTTTTTTGGTCGGTAAGTCATTAAAATTTTGGCTGGCTATTTTTTGAAAAATCGGCGGTAATTCGTTATATTGTGTCATATTAAGCGCTCCCCGTTTCAGGTTATTATTCTCCTTTAATTATGAGTGTACCAAAAAAATGTCTGATTGCCAATTATTTTTTTTATTGCCTTAAACTTAATATTTAACGAAGTTGATATATTGGAAAATCAATTTGACACAGTCATGAATTGTGAATAGTATCTTAAAATCTTTATGGTTAATAGCTTAAGGTTGAATATGGAAATAATTTTAATAATTATAGCTTTATTCTTTTTAATGTCGTGTTTTGTAAATTCGTCTAATCCCGATATAATCGGGAAAAAAGGCGAAGGTAAAGTTTCCAAAATATTATCATATTTGCCAAAGGATAAATATATTGTCATAAATGATATTTTAATAGAATATGAGCATGGCACGATTCAAATTGACCATGTTGTCGTATCCATGTATGGAATTTTTGTGATTGAAACGAAAAATTATAAAGGTTGGATTTTTGGTTGTGAAAAATCTAACATGTGGGTAAAAAATGTGTTTGGCAAAAAATATTATTTTTATAATCCAATTAAACAAAACCGTTCACATATTTTGGCCTTAATGTATAAGTTGGCACTATCAGATAAAAAATTTAATTCAGTTATAGTTTTTTCTTCTAGAGCCGCATTAAAGGTTCATACTGAAACTCCGGTTATTTACTTCCAAGAACTTAATCAGTTAATAAAGAAATATACCGAACAAAAATTTTCTTTTGAACAAATGAATGAGATTGTAAAAAAAATAAATACTTTAAATATTAATACTTCAAAGATGAGAAAAAAACATAATGAAGACGTTAAGGAACGTATACGCTTTAAAAATGAAATAGTTATGTCGGGTATATGCCCTGAATGTGGCGGAAAGCTAGTCCCACGGTATAGTCGATATGGAGAGTTTGCGGGATGCAGTAATTTCCCGGATTGTAAATATATCAGACATTAATCGAGGCTATAAAATATAAATACAGTAAATATATGAAGAAAAGAAGGATATATTATTTTGTAGTCCCCTAAAATCAAAAAAAACACTCTTCAAAAAAGAGTGTTTTTGGTGCGATCAAGAGCGGCTAAGCAAAAAAGACACGAAATTGTCCTTTTTTGTCTGTAACGCCGTCATCATCTTGTTGAACCAAACAGTAAACCTGCTGTTGCAGCGAAACTTAGATGCTGACATTCCAATTCCGACTAAAACTCATTCACTTCAAAGGTTTTTTCGTTCATTCGTTAAGTCTCATTGCTTGGCTTATAAAAATCATCCCCCGGATGATTTGTTATTTTGCAGTCTTCTCAGAGCATAAAAAAACACTCTTCAAAAAAGAGTGTTTTTGGTGCGATCAAGAAGACTCGAACTTCCACGGATCTCTCCACAGCGACCTCAACGCTGCGCGTCTACCAATTCCGCCATGATCGCATAAGCTTTGGTATGATACTTAAAAAGCATATGAATGTCAAGTGTTTTTTGAAAAAGTGGCAGCATTTAAAAAAAAATACTATGTAAATGGAATGCAATGTGCTAAAATTCATTATTATCAAAAAGGGAGGAAAAAAATGTCAATTGAAATGAAACCGTTGCCGTATGATTTAAATGCTTTGGAACCCGTGATTTCCGGGCGCACGATGGAATTCCATTACGGCAAACATTATAAAGCTTACGTCGATAAAACAAATGAATTGATTAAGGGAACGCAATTTGAGAATGCGTCGTTGGAAGAAATCATAACTTTTGTTGCGGGCAAACCCGAATACCAAACGTTGTTTAATAATGCGGGGCAAGCTTGGAACCATGAATTTTTTTGGCACTCATTAACGCCCAATGCGCAAGAGCGGCAAATTGAACAAGAATTAGCCGATAAAATTAAAGAAAGTTTCGGGTCTTTGGATGCGTTTAAAGAAGCTTTTGCCAAAGCGGCCGTCGCACAGTTCGGTTCGGGGTGGGCTTGGTTGGTTTATGATGGCGATGTGTTAAAAATCATGACGACAAGCAACGCCAACATGCCGTTTAAAACGGATACATTGAAACCGTTATTATGTTTGGATGTGTGGGAACATGCATACTATTTAGATTATCAAAACCGCCGGCCGGATTTTGCCAAAGAAGTGTTGGATAAAATTTTAAATTGGAAATTTGCTTTTGAAAATTATAAAAACTGATATTTTGTAAAGGAGATATAAATACATGCATATTTTAGTAATTGGCGGAGCCGGTTATATCGGGTCGCACGTGGTTAAGGCTTTGTTGGACGATGGTATGCAAGTAAGTATCTTTGACAATATGTCAACGGGGCAAGAAATCAATTTGTTTGACAAAGCGAAATTCATCAAGGGCGATATTTTGGATATCCGTGCGCTTGAAAAAGTGATGAGTTCGGGCGTTGATGCCGTGGTACATTTAGCGGCGAAAAAATCCGTCATCGAATCGATTAAATATCCCGAAATTTATTCGACAAATAACATAACAGGTACGCTTAATATTTTAAATGCGATGGCAAAATTCGGCGTGAAAAATTTTGTTTTTTCTTCATCTGCCGCCGTTTACGGAATGCCCGAGTATATGCCTTTGGACGAATTGCATCCGACAAATCCGATTAATTATTACGGATATACCAAATTGGCGATTGAACAATTTTTACCGTGGTATGAGTCGTTAAAAGGCATCAAATTTGTAGCGTTGCGATATTTTAACGCTGTCGGGTATGATGCAACGTTGGCTGTCAAAGGGTTAGAGAAAAATCCACAAAACCTGTTGCCGATAGTGATGGAAGTTGCAACCGGTGCACGCAAATCCATGAGCATTTTCGGCAACGATTATGACACAGTGGACGGCACATGTGTACGTGATTACATCCATGTGACGGATTTGGCAAGCGCCCATTTAAAATCCTTAAAATATTTGGCTCAAGGGCGCGACAGCCAAATTTTGAATTTGGGCGTCGGGCGCGGCATATCCGTGTTGGAAATGGTGCAAGCTTGTGAAAAAGTTATCGGGAAAAAATTAAATTACGATTTTGCACCCCGCCGCGCGGGCGACCCCGGCTTTTTAATCGCTTCGTCAGAACGTGCCGAAAGTTTGTTCGGGTGGAAAGCGATGCACAGCGATTTGGAAAACATTATCCGTACGACGTGGAATGTGTATCAAGCGCAATAGTGTAAATCAACCGCGGTAACGCCAAACAACAAATTAAAACGCTCTTTTATAAGGGCGTTTTTTTTAGGTTGAAGGGGGCGTTTTAATTAAGGGTGGATTTTTCGCATTTGATTATCATGGTCGCTTTATTTGTTTATCAAACGAAAGTATACTTTGTTTAATACTAAAACTTCTTGTTTTTTGTTTAGAGTGTTCCTATATCAAAAACGGGTGGCGGAAGGTTGCACAATAAGCTTTCAGGCAAATATGCACGGGCCTAGTGGAGTATCCGTTCAGGTCATTTGAACTTCCGCCCCTTCATCCAATTTTGTAATGTTTGAGGCAAAAGCCGCCCTTGTCGGTGCGCTTGCCGCACTTTGCCTTTATCAAATTATCCGGCTTGCCATTTTATTGCGCCCGTTTTTCGGGTTGCTTTTTTCGGGCGTTCCCTTTATATTATAAAACATGGATACTTTTGTGTGGCCGTTCGCATTTTTTTTGATTTCCTTACCCGTTTTAACACGGGTTTTGTTGGTTGCGCATTTAAATGAAGAACACAAAAATATATCGGCATTGCGGGTGCCGTTTTTTGACCGTATTGGCGGTTTCGGCCGTTTTACGATGCCGAACTTTTCTTTCTTGCGCGGTTTGTTGTTGTGGGCGGCGTGGGCTTTTTTTGTGTTGGCGGCTATGCGTCCGATAGCTTATCAAGACACGCTGCCGTTGCCCCATGAGGCGCGCAACATCATGTTGGCGATTGACGTGTCGGGTTCTATGGGGGAAAAAGATTATGACATCAACGGCTTGTCCGTTTCACGTTTGTCGATGGTCAAAACGGTTGTGAATGATTTTATCAAAAACCGCGCCGATGACAATATCGGTATGGTTGTGTTCGGGTCCGAAGCTTTTACCTATGCTCCGTTGTCATTTGACAAAAAAACGTTGCGCGATTTGTTTGGCGAAGTTGAATTGGGCATTGCGGGTGAACAAACCGCTATTGGGGATGCTGTGGCGCTGAGCGTTCAAGGGGTTCAAAATGCCCCTAAGGACAGTCGTATCGTGATATTATTGTCGGATGGTTCATCGAATGCGGGGTCTGTATCGGTGGCTCAAGCGATAGATTTGGCGAAAAAGTCGGGTGTCAAAGTTTACACTGTCGGTATAGGCGCCGACCAAAAAATGATTCAATCTTTAATGGGGATGTTGATGCTTGGCGGCGGGTCGGATTTGGATGAAAAAACGTTGCAAGCCATTGCTAACGAGACAGGCGGCAAGTATTTCCGTGCAACGTCGACAAGTGAATTGCAAGAAATTTATCAAACGATTGACGCATTGGAAAGGGTTCAATCGGATGAATTAATTGCCCGCCCGCGCACAGAGTTGTTTTATATGCCGTTGATGGTGTGTTTGGTTTGTTTATTTGGCGCCGTTTTATTGAAACGGAGGGCATTATGATTTTTATCCGCCCGTGGTTTTTATTATTTTTATTGGTACCTGTGGCGCTTTGGTTATTCAAACGCAAATGGGCGCCGTCGGCCGCCTTGTCAAAATACGTGGATGCACGTTTATTGCCGTTCGTAACCATTCGTTTCGGCAGTGATGCACAAAATAAGCGCTCATGGCTATGGTTGGCCGTTTGGATTGCCCTTTGTTTGGCGGGGGCAGGGCCGGCCTATGAAAAAGTTTCGGTGCCGGCCAAATTGTCGGCGCCCGCGCATGTGATTGTCATGGATATGTCTCCCGCAATGAGTGGAGAAACGTTAGAAGCGGCCAAACGAAAATTGTATGATTTGCTCAGCGCCTTAAAGGGGCATCAGGCGGCATTGGTCGTATATGATGAAAAGGGGTATGTCGTATCGCCGCTGACCCAAGATTTAAATATAATTCGCACGATGATACCGGGATTGGGGGAAAATGTGATGCCGACCTATGGTAATCGGGCGGATTTGGGGTTTGAAAAAGCGGACGAATTATTTAAAAATGTCGGCGTTAAAAACGGGCAAATTATTTTTTTGACCGCCGGCGGATATGACGCGGATAAATTGGCGAAAACAGCACAAAAAATGCCCTATCAAATCGCTACAATCGGGTTCGGTTCAAATGATAAAGCGCCGATAAGTTTGCCGGGTGGCGGTTTTTTGCGCGCGACGGACGGGTCAGTGGCCTTTGCCGATTTAAATGAAAATGCCCTAAAAAAAATGGGGACTTATACCAAAGCCACCGTGACAGATGAAGATATTCACAGTGTTTTATCGAATTTTGCGGATAAAGATATTCAAAGCGGGCAATCCGATTCTTCAAATGCCGACGTATGGCGTGATTTGGGGCCTGTATTGTTAATTTTGACGGCACCGTTTTTTGCCTTTTTGTTTCGCCGCGGCGTTATTTATGTTTTTGTTTTTGCGCTGTTTTCGGGATTGTTCGAAGGCGTGCCGACGGCGCAAGCGCGTGAATGGTTTTTGCGTCCCGATCAACAAGAATATAAGATTTTAAAACAAGGGGTGGATGCCTATCGTAAAGGCGATTTTGAAACAGCCAAAAACGCTTTTGAAAGCCAGCCACAAACACCTGATTTTATCGCCGATGCCCTTTATAACAAAGGCAATGCGTTGGCACATTTAAATGATATTCAAGGGGCAATTGCAGCCTATGATGCCGCGCTGAAAATCAATCCGAATCATACGGCGGCGAAGTTTAACAAAGACTATTTGCAACAGCAATT
>ULOI01026924.1_pt1 | contig 10667 bp, 8 predicted proteins | sample 1952231 | NCBI WGS metagenome assembly ULOI01 (sample SAMEA4835593, study PRJEB28245) | human gut metagenome | biome: gut microbiome; material: fecal sample | place: Denmark | collected 2008
TATTTATCCAAAAAGAACACTCGGCAAAATCAAAAATAACGTTTTATTTACAATTTAATGGGCGCTAACGAAATAAACGGTCGATTTATTTCAATGAAAACCAAGAAACCCACGAGTAAAAATCGTGGCGATAATTATTGTCCTTAAGAAAATTATTTTAATAATATTAATAACTTATAAATCATTTTACAGGGACGATATACATGATTTGGGATATTAAAGTATTTGTAAAGCGATTCGGCAACTCTTAATTATACTAATTAGAATTGTAAGCTGTAAGAATGCCGCATGGGACTTTATATCAAGGGTCAATGAACGTTTAACCGCGTTGCCGATTGTTGTCAGGGTTAGCTGAGTTAAACGGTGCTCGGGGTAGAGATTTATTGGCAATTTGTTCTTCAATACATAGCCTGTCCAACACTTTATTTTGCAATGTTTCGCTGATTGATTTAGAGTAGTAGTAATACTCGGCATGGTCAATTTCACCGCGGGGATAAAAAATATTTTGAAATTCTTGCGGTCGCGCCATATCACACACGTAATCTATTAAAGTTCCGACCAAAGCGTCACACGTTTTGTGTTCCGTCAAATTGCGCCGATTAGCCCGAATAACCAATGCCCGCAATAAAAATCCCGCTTGTGTTGGTTCTATGGCTTGCCCAGCCAACAATGAGGCTTGCAAAATTTGATTTAAACGGTGCGGTAAGTAAGTTTCCCCTTCATCAACCCATGGATAAGTATTTTCCATATCGGGTTTTTCGACAAAGTGTACCAAATCCACTCGTCCCAAGGATTTGCCGATAGAATTTTCACCGGGGGCAATATCCTTTAAATCCGTTTCAAATTGATGAATAAGATTTGCCGCCGCCAAATTGAAAAAAATATGTTTCGAACTTAATTTATTACCCCACTCAGGAGTATATTTCGCATATGCATCAACGGCGAAATTATCAACTGTCCGTTTTAAATCATGGGCATCCGCTTCAAACGAGTCCACCAAAACCATGCGAGAGGCAATATGCGTAACTGCTTCGGCGGGATTTGAATACGGGTTGGAATTCAAAAGGCCGTGAAATTCATCTGCAATGCATGCCAGCAAAACACGTTTTCCGGGCAAAGATAACACGTTGTTATGTTCAATGTTTTGACCGGTATTTTGCATCAATTTTTCATCAAATAAATCCGCACTCATCACGCGGTTGATAAACAAAATATCATCAACATATTCGGGGGTAAATGTATCGGCAACAACCTCTAATGGACGATGAGTGTACAATTTAAATGCCGGATGTGCGACAAATAATAAATGCGCAATATTCAAAGCATGTTCATCCGCAGCGCATTGCGCATCCATTTTTAAAAATGAGACAATGGAACGGTTCGTTTGCAACAATTCGGGCGTATAACCCGCTTCGGCAATTAATTGCGCTTTTTGTCCCGGTGTTATCATGAACGTGCTCCACGCGCACGACGCCTGTCCATAATCTCTTGCAAAATAGAGTCATAGCAGCCCGCCCGTGTATCAATTTTTTCACGATGGTGCGTGTCCTGCTCCAATCTTTGGCGGGCATGATTGACAACAAATGAATTATGACTCATCAAGATGGCCTCTTTGATGTCATAGCATTCTTGAGCAGCGCGTGGTTTACCGTTATATTGTATTAAATTTTCCGAATCAAAAATATATGTTTTTGAATTAACACCTTGCGCTAACGTTTCAAGCCCTTCTAAAATAGGCATTTCTTTAAGCAACAAATCAGGCAATTTGTCTTTATCGGCGTTATCGGCAATATAATCCACCAAGGCCACACCAATTGCCGTCGCGGCGGTGTTATATGCTTTGCCTTGTTCGGGAAAGGTCGTCAACGTGTAATTCAACAAATCCGACACAAATTCAACCGGCACGGGGATTTGTGCTTGCTTGGCAGCTTGTAAAATCACACGCATACGGGTACCCAAATAATCGTCTTTGGCCTTTAATTTATATTCAAACACGTTTTTATCTGCCGCTTCGACATACGTTTGAACCGATACGCGGCGCATCTTATCCCTGCCCCACGGGTCCATAGGTTTGACATGGGCAAAGGCAGAACGTAACAGGTGGGCAAAAACATTGCCGTCAATACCCGTTTCATTTAACTTTTTTTGCCATAAAGGCACATAAGCGCTCAACAAGCGGACGCTTTCTTTTTCCATTAAATCGACCATGTGCGGATTAAGATTTCTTAATCGATGAGCCAACACCAATTTGCTTAAAGTTTCATCGCAACGTTCGGCAATTTGCTCACAATGTTCAGCCGGTTGCTCAGCCATTAAATCTGCCACCGTTTCGGCCATCATCAAATATTCGACCAATTTATTTTCAGGCTTCGTATCTTTATTTGATTTTTGAACACTAAATAAAGTGGATTTAAATTCCCATTGTTCATCGCGTGTCATATCCTGAGGCGTATGGGGATATGCAAAAGCTGTTATCAAAGCACAGGCATCCTTGCCAAATAATTTTTGAATTTGGGTAGCACCAAGGGTTTGTTTGCCTTGTTCAACAGATTTCGGATTAAGCGCATAAAACAGATAGGCCCCTACATAGAGGGTTTCCTTATCGGTTTCGGATAGAGGCAAATTTGCCCCCTCAAGAATCGCTACCATTTTTTTGATTTTATCAAATACGCTGCGATTTTTATTTTCATCGGTGTAAACTTTGGCATGCAATTCATAGGAAATTTTGGCGGCGTTTTGAATTTTTGAAATGGGCATCTTAAATCCTCCAATCATTTTTTCTTTATTATTTAAAGGGGTATAGGCTATATTTCACCCAGTAAAAAATAATTATATGACATATTAGCAAATGTTCATCCTTTTGTCAAATATTTTTCACCAAAACCGCGGGTGCGATTTAAAAAAAATCTTAGAAAAATATGAAATTTTTCGTTGATTTTAATATTTTTTTATGGGATACTTATGCCATATCATTCGCTTTAGAAGGAAAGATAATATGGCACAACATTTGATTGAACAGGAAGAAAACTTTAATATCCTTAAAAATGTTTCCGGGGATTTAATGGTTTTAATGCGCGCCCGCATGGAAAATGCACATGAACCGCGTATTGTGTACGACGGCGGTGAGCATGCTTTATTATACCGCAATGAAAACAACACCGTTATTTTGGATTACATTCATCCGCAAATCCGCGAAGATTTGGCTCATGCCGAAGGTGTTTTGATTGTTGAAGCACAAGGTCAATCCATTATTCGCGAATATGTCGTACCGGTCAAAATTATGAAAAAAATCCCGTTGCCTAAAGGGATTAAAGAACCTGAATAAAAGGCACATTTTGTTAATTTTTAAAAATCCTTCCATTGATGGGGGATTTTTTTATTGGGGATTATCGCAAGACGGTATTTGCTATTTACACTCTATAAAAAAACAAAGTTATTCGTTCGCAAAAGAATAAAAACTAACAGATTTTCAATTTTCGAAAAGACTTTAAACCGTTCCGACGGATTCAAAAATATTCGCTTTGATTTGCGGCATCGGCGCATCCGGGTACGATTGAGGTAAAATTGTTTCAACACGAGCCCACGACGGGCCTTTTAGGCACATTTCCAACAAGGCGTTAACGGCCTCAATTTCCCCTTCAGCCCAAATTTCCACGCTTTTGTCGCGCCGATTGCGCACAAAGCCGGTTAGATTTAATTTCTTAGCTTGGCGCACCGTCCAAGCACGATAGCCGACTCCTTGAACGCGTCCTATAACTTTGATATGAATTTGCATGCGTATCCTTTTAATTTAAAATGAAACATATAAATCGGTTTTAAGTTAATGGGTTAAAATTAAACGTCGTTTTATGCGTTTCAATACCGATAAACTGACGGCGGTTGGTTTAATTCTTCCTTATTTTTCATCGAAAATTATACGGCAGCGTTGTCAAAATGTCAAGAAAGGGGAGAAAATCCCCCTTCCCTTTAAATGCTGAATAAATTACTTTTTCAAAGCTTCGCTGAGCGAATTAAGCAATTGGCGTTTGAATTGATCCTTGGGATCCACTTTTTCTTCAGCTTTAGCCGGTGCGTTTTGAGCGGCAGCATTTGTATTTGTTTGAACGGCAGCTTTTGGCACGGCACGGTTTTGCGTATGTCCTTTTAACGGGCGCCCCAAAGCCTTTTCACACAAATTATAACCGGCACTTGCATCCGTCTTGTTTTGGCCGATTGGCAGTGTTATGCCTTCTTTTTCGGCAATCCGATCTGCCAATTTTGAAATGCCCGCTTTGGCAATTTCTTGCGTAACCTTTTTGGCATCTACCGACGGTTTGAGATTTGTAAACGGCCCCGAAATTCTAACCACTTGGGTCAATGCCAAAGCGTCTTGCCATTTCTCGCCCGCTGTCGGCATACTTGGCACCATTGTCAAACTTAAACGTTCTTGCGGTAAATTAATATCCCCGCTGACCGCGAAATTGACTGCCGATGTTTCAATCGCGATTTGATTGTCGGATGTGATAACACCGTTCTTAACGCTTAAGTTTATTGCACCGCAAACCAGCTCGCTGACTTGATCAGATGACGAAAAACTCATAGGATTTGTTTTATTTTTAATCATGCCGATAGCTGCTGGCAAAGAATTAAACCATTTATCAACAATCTTGCCTTCGGATACTTCAATTAAAATTTTTCCATTTAATGCATCGACAAATGTTTTAACGGAATCTCCCCGAGTAGTCAGATTAATATTGGCCGACACCGTTGAATCTTTCAAATGCTCGGTAATGGGTTTAAATGTGTTCAGTTTCAAATCGTCAGCGTTTAAATTCACTGCTGCCGCAGCCGGAATTGAAGACGCATTTAACCTGGCATTACCCGTAATATTGCCCGCAACGGTACGAGCCGCCAATGAGGAGACATTTAAATCTCCATTTTGAAGGGTAGCGGCCATTGTCAAGCCGATGTAATCCAAATCGGGAATTTTGATATTTTTCGCCGATACATTTACCTTTGCATTTGCCAATTTCAAAGCCGACAAGTCAATTTTTTCAGATGAGAACATCGGGCCCGATTTTTGAGAGGCCGGAGCATTTGAAACGGTTGTTTGAGGTTTGTCCGCAATAAAATCTTCAATATCCAAATACTGTGAGGTCAACGCGGCAACTATATCGGGAACTTTGTTCTTTAGCGAAATCGAACCTTTAACAACGATATCGGATTTATTGGCATTCACCGTAACCGTATTTAAAGTAACCAACTCTTTATTAGCGTGAATGTTAAATTCGCCCGAAATCGGTTTAACGCCAAATCCAAAAGCTAATTTCGCATCGGCCAAGTCAAACGAACCTTTGGCAGAAACACTAACATCCTTTTGAATATCTTCAGCAGTGATATCTGCCGTCAATTTAGCCTTAGCATTATCCAACGTGACGACCAAAGGATTTAAAGTAATATCTCCGTCAATTGCCCCTTTAACGGTTGTATTTAATGTAAACGGGACAGCCGGAACTTGTTCAACTTTACCGGCAGCCATTTCTATCGTTTTGGCCAAATTGTTGCCTTTAATTTCAATATTGGCAATTATATCACGCAAGTTGGCGGTATCGCCGATTTTGCCGGCAATCTTAGCATTCATATCAAAGGCTTGGGCGTCCAAATTAAACATATAGTCCGGTTTTTTTGCCAAGAAACCGGCAACATCGCCCAAGTTACCCGACAATTTAACCGCTTTGCCGTCATAAATAACTGTCATGGAAAACAATTGCAATTGTTTAACAGAGGCATTTGCAATCGACACATTTTGCGTTTTGTCATTGTCCGTATAGGAGACCGATAATTGTTTTATAGAAATATTGTCAACGCGCAAACGGGAAAATAAATCCGCTGCGTTAGACGTTTGAGCGGGGGCAGTTGCCGTTTTCGGAGCTGCAGCGGCAGGATTTGCATCGCCGAATGTCCAATTGTTTTTATTACCCTTTTGAATCAAAGCAATAACGGCCGTTCCCAAATTAAAATCTTTGAGTTCAACATTACCCGACATGAGCGGCAACAACGCCAACGTCACATCCATTTCATCAATTTGGGCCATCGGCGTTTTAGCATTAAAGTCAGTGGGGTTGGCGACTTTTACGCCCTTAACCGCCACAGTTGGGATAAGTGATACTTTCATTGACATATCATCAATAGTAACCGTTCGCCCCAACGCTTCGGAAGCTTTTTGAGTTATCATCGGACGGAAACGGTTTAAATCAAATGTTAATAAGAAAATCGTCAGCGCCAAAAACAAAATAACCAGTACGGCAATGATGATTTTAAAGGTTAGTTTTAAAGCTCTCATATTACTTTCTCCCTTTTTTATCAGCGTCTTTATCAAAATGGTCAAACGGATTGTCGGATTGTTTTTCGTCGAATCCCAAAAATTCAAAACTATTCATTATATGTTGTGGTATTTTTGCATAAATTTCAAGCATTCCTTTTGTCGGATGTGGAATTTTTATAGCCCTTGCATGCAAATGAAGCTTGTTTTCATCGGCAAGGCCCATTTTTTCGCGGGTTTTGTCAAAATACCTGCCATCCCCGACAATCGGTGTATTTAGCACGCTCGCAGCATGAACACGCAATTGGTGCGTGCGTCCGCTCAAAGGCATCATCTCCAGCCAGCTGGCTTTTTTGGCCAGCGAATCGACCACACGGTAGAGCGTTTGCGCCTTTTGCCCGTTTTGTGTATCAACGCGCATCAATTCGCCCCCGCCCTCTCCGGACATTTTACTGAGCGGCGCATTGACTTTGCCGGTTAACAATTTGGGTTTGCCATACACAAGCGCCCAATAAATTTTTTGCGCATCGCGCGAAGCAAACGATTCGGCCAATTTTGCCGCCGCTTTGGCCGAACGGCCGAGCAATAAAATCCCCGACGTGTCTTTATCCAAACGGTGGACAAGGCGCGGTTTTTCATCCTTTTCAAACCTAAGCGCATCCAACATGCCGTCAATATGGCGGGTTTGACCACTGCCCCCCTGGACGGCAATGCCCGACGGTTTATTCAAAACAATAACATCTTCATCTTTATAAATGACCAGCGATTGCATAAATTCGACATCGCCCTTGGACAATTTTCGCGGCAAGTTGGATTTTTCTGACACTTCCAAAGGCGGAATACGCAAAATATCCCCTGTTTTAAGACGTTGGTCGGCCGTCGCTTTCGCGCCGTTGACTTTAATATTTTTCCCGCGCAAAAGGCGTTGCAATTGGCCATTTTTTAAGTCGGGGTAATATCTGGAAAACCATCTATCGAGCCGAACGCCGTCATCTTTTTCGTGAACCGTTACCATTTTGACTGTCATGTTATAAACCTTACTTTTTATTTAAATTTAAACCCTGTAAATATGAAAATTTATTTGTGATTTTTCTTGCGCCTTAAATCATTCCAATAATCCAAACGTTTTTTGATTTCGCGTTCAAAACCGCGTTCAAACGGTTTGTAAAACACTTCCCTTTGCATACCATCGGGGAAATAATTTTGTCCCGAAAAGCCATCCTCGGTATCCGGGTCGTATTGATACCCCGCGCCATAGCCCAATTCGCCCATCAATTTCGTCGGCGCATTTAAAATATGCATCGGCGGCATTTTTGTCGCCGTTTGTTTGGCTGTCTTTTGCACGCGCCCCCAAGCACGATAAACGCCGATAGATTTCGGAGCCGTTGCCAAATAAACAACCAAACCCGCCACAGCCAAATCCCCTTCGGGCGAACCGAGACGTTCATAAGAATTCCAAGCTGAGATGGCTTGCACCAAAGCTTGCGGATCAGCCATACCGACATCTTCGGAAGCAAATCTTGTCAAGCGGCGCAAAATATACTTGACATCCTCGCCCCCTTGTATCATGCGTGCCAACCAATACAGCGCTGCATCAACGTCAGACCCGCGCAACGATTTATGCAAAGCGGAAATTAAATTATAATGACCTTCGCCCGACTTATCATAATTGGGCAAACGCCGTTGCAGCAAGTTTTGCAACTCATCCATATCCAAAATTTCATTTTCGGTGGCCGAATCATAAACCGCTTCCATTAAATTAATGAAATACCGCCCATCACCGTCCGCCAAATTTTTTAAAAAGGTGCGCCCAACATCGTCTATCGGCAATGTACGCCCAAGCAAGTTTTCCGCGCGCGCCATAATAGCCTCCAACGCTTCATCGTTCAAACGGTTCAACACAAACGTTTTGGTCCGTGACAATAAAGCGGAATTAAGTTCGAACGACGGATTTTCGGTTGTTGCACCAACCAAGACAACGGTGCCGTCTTCGACATACGGCAAAAAGCCATCTTGCTGAGCCCGGTTAAAACGGTGAATTTCATCGACAAACAATAAGGTTCCTTTGCCGATACGGCGGCGGTTTTGTGCTTCGGCAAATACTTTTCGCAAATCGGCAACGCCCGAAAAAACGGCGGAGACTTGTTCAAAATGCATATTCGTCGCATCGGCCAATAGCCTTGCAATCGTTGTTTTGCCCGTGCCCGGAGGCCCCCAAAGCAAAAAGGATGTAATCTTGCCCGATTTAATCATGCGCATCAGCGGCGCTTTTTCGGCCAACAAATGGTCTTGTCCGACCACCTGTTCCAACGAGGTAGGACGCAGCCTGTCGGCCAGCGGTTTATCGGCTAAATCTTCAAATAAACTTTTCATATAAGTGTTATAGAACATTTTTGGGTAAAAAACAACGGGAAAAACGGATTTAACACGCAATTTACCGACAAGGTTGCACCTTTTATAAGGCGCCGGTTTTCCTATAAAAGTTATATACGTTATAAAGTTGTAACAAAAACTTTACCGCTGCAGTATTTGCCCTTGTTTCAAAAGGCCGGCAAAACCATAAGCCGCGGCTTTGATTTTCAACGGTTCGTAAGCAGAGGACGTATAATGGGTTAACCAAGTTTTAGCACGAATTTCAGCGGGCGCTTCGGCTAAATCCTCAACCCCGATATGGGCGTCGTTTGAAACTGTTGAAACTTCATGAATAATAGTATGGGCTTTTTGGGCTTGGGGTGTATTTAACAAGCTTTTTGCCGAATCCCCCGAATATAAAATGCCGTTATAAAATGCGGCGACTGCGGCCCCTTTACCATGGCGCGTCGAAATAATTTCAATTTCTTTGTTAACGTTTATCGGATATGCGTTTGTGTTTTCCATCAATGTGGCATCCAACAACGAACGAACGGATACGCCCGCCAATTTTGCATGCTTTTGACACACCCATTTGTGGTATTGCATCAATGTACCCAAAGACCCGCAATGATCCATATGTGTGTGAGAAATGAATATCGTGTCAATTTTGGAAATAATATCACGGTGTTGTTTCATTTCCATTTCACGCAATTTGCCGAATACCAAGCTGCCGCAATCCATTAAAATGGCGGATGTTTCATCGTTATTCCATATCAAAAATGACGAATTTCCCAGTTCCGGGGAAAAACCCGACCCTACACCCAAAATTTCTAATTTCATATAACCTCCACAATTTTTCAGCAAATATTATCTAATGACACGGTGGTCACTTTTAAACGCGCATACTTGACAGATGCAAAATTAAATCGGTATCATATAAAATACATTTAGCTTCGTCATTCGTTAAATCCAAGTCGGCACCACTGCTGACAAAAGCTTGAACCTTTTGATTTGCACTGCGGATAATTTTATTTTCAAATTCCGGCGCGGGACCATTAACGGACATTAAATAAGCGTGCGCCGCTCCATACAGCGGATTATCGATAAGGGTAACGACGGTTGGATTTTTCGGCACGTTATGTGTTAATTCTTTTAATGCTTTATGCATTTCGCGAACGATTTCGGGTGTTTGTTTTTCGGACGGGATTAAAAACATCCCGTGTTTTTTCGCCCAAATTCCGGTTGATTCGCGCGATGAATAAACCGAAATCGGGATTGACAAAATCGGTCCGATGACTATGGGCAAAGTCCACCAAAACAATCCCGGCACATAACGGTAAGTCATAAAACAAACGCCGCAGCCAATCAATGTATGCCAAATATGGCGTTTAAACGCTTCGCGCCAACGTGTGCCCGTTTCAGCTCGATTTTGAGTATTCCAACCGGCATCCAACCCCAACAAAATATCAAATACGATTTTGGTTTGAAACAACATCATAATCGGCGCAATTAAAGCGCTGTAAAGTATTTCGACCGTTGTTCCCTTTATCAGTGCCCACTTGCCGCCGAAAGCCGATTTTTGTTTACGGATAAAAATGGCCGCTACTCCAAGGAATTTTGGCAAAAATAACATCATCATCGATAAAACAAGCAATAAAACAATGCCGACGATATCCATGACCGGCCAGGTCGGAAATAATGTTTTGGTCGGGGCAAAATATGTCGGCGGATAAAAAGCGCGCCACAGGGCGATACCAAGGCCACCCACCAAAAACAAAAACCACAGCGGGCTGGACAAATATGACATAATGCCGAGTACGAAATGAACACGGCTGATCGGATGAAATTTTTTCGACAATAAAATGCGCGCATGTTGCAAATTGCCTTGGCACCAACGGCGGTCACGCCCGGCAAAATCAATCATGGACGGCGGGCATTCTTCATAACTGCCCTTTAAATCCGGCAACATCCAAGCCAACCAACCTTGACGGCGAATAAGAGCGGCTTCGACAAA
>ULOI01021951.1_pt1 | contig 10647 bp, 14 predicted proteins | sample 1952231 | NCBI WGS metagenome assembly ULOI01 (sample SAMEA4835593, study PRJEB28245) | human gut metagenome | biome: gut microbiome; material: fecal sample | place: Denmark | collected 2008
ACCGATGGTGGCAAAGCAGGGCGCGCGGCGATCCCGCGACAGTCCGGGTTAAACCAGACCTTTCCGCCCCCATAGCCGACGCAAAAGACGTCGTAATCTTGATAAGCCGACGCGGACCAAACGGATCCGGTGCGTTTGCCTTCAATATTCTTATTGCTGCCCGACATCATGCCGCTTTGCAAAACGGCCAAATCGCTGTATCCGACGCCGGTGCCGTAATCTTTTAAAACACTTAATGCTTTATCGCCAAAAATTTGGTCTTCGGTTAAAAATGTGACATCCATTGTTTTTGCCTTTCGGATTAGTTCTAAATTAATCTTAGGTAAAGCGCTTAAAAATAACAAAAATCATGCAACATATCAGCGGTTTTTTAAGGCCTGTATAACTTAAGTATACCATAAAATGAAAAAATTGCACGAAAAATTTTATCTTTATTTGCCCGCGGGGGCGTTTTGCCGTTTTATTTGGTTTAATTTTGCCAGCACAAACGGCAGCCATTTTGTGCCTTTTAAATAATCTTTATACGCACAGATTCGCGCATCGATATACGCGTCATCCACGTAACCGTGCGCATAGAACCAGGCCAACGATTTCAAATATTGGCGCCCCCGTTGTTTGGTCGATGCGCGTATCCGTTTGACGATTTTGCCCGTCTGGGTCAATTTATGGTTAAAGCCTAAAAAATCCACGCCGTCTTTTAATCGGCCGATTTGTGTTTTGGCGTTCAAATCAAGTGCCAAATTTTCGCGGCATGCGGTTTCGATTTTTTCTTTGCAATGGCGTAAAAATGTTTTGTCGGCGCTTAAGACGATAAAATCGTCCATATAACGGATGTAGTAGGGCGCGCGCAGGCGCTCTTTGACCAGGCGGTCTATTTCATCCAAATACAACAGGGCGAACCATTGGCTGGTTTGATTGCCCAGCGGCAAACCTTTGGTGCCGTGTGATTGGATGACAAGTGTCATAAACCACATTTCATCTTCGGTAAACCCGCATTTTTTTAATTTGCCAATCAATATGTCATGGTTGATGCTTTGGAAATATTTTGAAATATCGCATCTTAAATAATAGGCATGGCAGGGGGCATCGGTGGCGTTTTTAAGGCTGGGGTCAGCTGTTTTTTCCTGCTTTGAACGGGTTTGTTGTTGTCGGTATAATGCGTGCATAAACCGGTGCAACCGCTGTGTGGCAAAATGGCCGCCTTTGTTTTCGCGCGAAGCGGCGTTATCATAAATCAAATGCGTTTCAAAATACGGTTTTAGCACATTTTCGCAAAAGCACATCAAAACGACTCGGTCTTTATACGGCAACGCTTCGACTAACCGTTCTTTCGGGTCGAAGATTTTAAAGGTTTTATAGGGGCTTAGTTTGTATTTTTTGTTAATGAGTTGTTTATTTAATTTATGAAGGTTTGCGCCCAGTTCAATTTCAAACATTACGGTGCCCCGTTTATGTTGTTTACTCAGGCGGCATTTCAAATGCGCGGCATATAGATTTTCAAATGAAAATATCTCTTTTAATTGCATTTTTGTCTCTTTTTGTTTAAACAAGGCCTTTAAGCGTTTTAACCCTTTTGAATGTTACAGTGTGAAGATTGAATCGGGTATTGAATGTATGTCATGTGTGCGACCCTTCCATCATGTTTATGTCAAAAAAGAAATGCCGGTTATGCATTAAAACTGGACGCGTTAATGCAGGCGGCATTTCTTAAAAAAACAATTTTTATTTTCAAATCCGCGCGAACGGTTTATCCCGCGGCGCGTATCCGAAAATAGCCGGTTGGCATATCCGTTTTAAAGGGCTTTTCGGCACTTTTGCAAACAGATGGCAACCGCGTTGTTTTTGCTTTTTCCTCCGCACTTTGGGCATGCCCGACAGCGGTTAGAAAAGACAAAGCTTCCTTTGCTCTGCAGCACAGGCGGATTTTTCATAAAATCCGCGAATCGGGCTTGTTGTTTAGGAACCGTGTGGCTTTGCATACACATTTTGTCCCTCTTCAAGAGCAAATCAGGGCGCGCGGCGATTTTGCGATTGTTTGGGTTATTCCAGTCCTTTTCGCCTTTATAGCCGACGCAAAAGACGTCGTTATCTTTATTAGCCGACGCGGACCAAACGCGCGAAATTAAAGCTTTGCCTTTATTTAAACCTTTCGGTTTAAAATTTGTTTTGTTTCTCCTTGTATTTTTCGTCATCGCTTTTTTTCCAAGCCATGGCGAGATTGACCGTTTCGCCGATTTGGAGCGAAATTTGTTTGTATTGGCGCATTAAAATACAGCCGGCGTTTTGCGCAAGCATGGCGACGTATCCCAACATTTTTAATTTCACAATAGCATCGATTTGCAAATTTTCGCGCCGTATTTTATTTTCGGTACAGTCCATGCGGATAAAGTTTGCAGCCAAAAAATCCGCGACAATATCTAAGCAAAAATTTTGCAACCGAACGATAAAAACGCCGCGGAATTTGGCAGGCGATTTTTGTGTTACGGCCAACACGTAAGCGCCCAATTTTTTCGCTTTGGTAATCACAATCAAATCGCTGGCATCGGTCGGGATTTTTAAAACGCTTTGCAATTCGGCATCTGTTTTTTCCGTCAACGGGGGTTGTAAATCAGATTTAAATTTTTTATTTTCAGCTGTCGCACACGCTTGTTTCATGGCGAACAAATCATCCATTGTGTTGATGGGGCCCGCTTCGTTTTTGACTAATTTTGGCACCCTCAATCTTTTGTTTCTGCTCAAACGGCTTAAAGTCATTTCGGACAGCCTTTATGCGTGCTCGGTTAAAAAAATCTTGTTGAAGGCAAACTTCGTGAAAATATTTTTCGATTTGAAATTTTTGTTCAACTTTTTCATTATAGGTTAAAGGTTAGCCAAATTTAGAATAAAAATCAAGTCTTTTGTTGATATTATTTTAAGTACAGGATGTATTGAAATTATTTATTTTGGATTGAAGTGAAAGTTATTTCTTGACATTTTATTAAATTTGTGATATTATGCACTTAGTTAAGGCTCGGAATGTATCCGAGCTTTTTTTTATGGCCGCAGCGGCGGTTTGCGGGGAAGTTTTAAGCTTTTTATTCCTCATAAAATTTCCTTCAGGGGGCTTTATGGACACAATCCCCTTTCGGACATCATTACGGAAATTTTCATCATGCAAAAAGCTTTTTAAAAAATATGTTCAATTAACGTGGCGCCTATAAGGTGCCGTTTTTTTTATAGGGAGAAAAAAATGAGTGAAAAATCCAACAACGTAAAATTATTCTATGTAACCAATTCAAGAAATGTTCCCAAACCGATCGGCGTTATCCAAGATCCTCAATCTTTGCAAGGTATGGGTGAACTGGATATGAAAGAATTCGGTTGGGACGGCAAAGAAGACAATTGGCTTTATGATATTAAAAACAATTTAGGCGTATTCAGCCCGTTATGGGTTTACAGCGATTTGGAATGCACAAATCCGTTGTTTATTGTCGCCAACGCACCGTCAAGTTGTTATATCCGCGTCCGCAGCCGGGATGTATCCAGCAGATGGGATGAAACCGGCCATTATATCGGCGATTATTTAGGTTAAAATTTATTTTAGCTTAACAACTTTATCACATGTGCCGATGAAAACGATTGCGAAAATGTAAACCGTTCAAAATCACAGGGCGGTGTTTTCATTATTTTGTTTAAGAAGTCGGCACAGAGTCTATATAAAAACTTGTATATTGCAGCAGGGTTTTTAGAGCCCCTTCGGGGGCTTTTTTTATTCGCCGCTTTGTTAAGTTTTGAAAACCGTATTTGAAATGTAAGCCATGTGGACAAGCGGGCATGTAATGAATTGTCAATTTTTAAATTTTAAAAACTTTTGAATTTATATTCCAGCGGGAATTTTTATATGAAAGGACTGACCTATGACCGATTTAATCAAGAAATACGAGGGATTGTATTTGCAAGCTTATAAGTGCCCGGCGGGCGTTTGGACAATCGGGTATGGCAATACGTCCTGGGGCAACGGCGTGCCGGTCCGACAAGGGGACACTATTACGCAAACCGCGGCGGAAGCTTTGCTGAACGATTACCTAATCCATGAAGTAGACCCATATATTATGAAAGTAAAAATCCCGCTTACGACAGGTCAGAAAGAAGCGCTATCCAGCCTAATATACAATTGGAACGGCAAAGGGTTTTTGGGTTCGAAATTATTTAAAGCGATAAATGCCGAAGATTGGGCGGAAGTGATGCGCCAGTGGGATTTTGGATTGAAGAACGGATTAAAGGGCTTGGTCAAGCGTCGTGCCGAAGAGTTGGCGTTGTTTATGAGGGATGTATAGATGTTGCGTAAATTTATCTTGTTAGGTGTGTTGGCGTGTTTTGTCGCAGCGTTATGCATATTATCGTATCATTTGGGCAAATCAAATGCACGCATACAAATCGTAACCAAACAAGTGGAGGTTGTCAAATATGTTGAAAAGAAAAAAGCCGCTATTTATAGCAAGCCTCATGCCAATCGTGCTGATTTGCTTAAGCTCATGCGCGAAGGAGTCCTATGAAAGTGTATGTCCCGTTTATCCAATAGCGGGGCCGAAGGTTGCCGAAGAATTGGAACATGCCGATGCTTTGTCCGCCACATGGGAATGGATAGGGCGTTTAGATAAATTGCGCCAGGAATTGGAAATTTGTAAATAAGACAAGAGGAAAACATGAAACAATTAAAACAGTTGGTTATAGTATCGATATTACTTGAAAGCCGCAATAAAGTGGCGATGAAGAACAATGCAACGGAAAAGGATACCGCCGTGCGAAATCAATATTTGACAAAGCAAAAAGAGCGCTGCCATGGATAGCATTTTAATTGTTGCATTATGCAGCGTGTACGGCGGCATATGATACTGCGGTTTCGGGTATTATTTTTGGAATATTCCCGTTTTAAAAATATGCGCTGTCCGAACATTCTTGCGTCGGTTGTTTTGTGCGTGCTGTTTTACGGGTATGTGTTGGTCCGTTTGGGCAAATGTGTATGTTATAGCGGTGTTTCTAGAGTTATTTCAGGTGCCTGTTCATGTTCGGCGTTTGATATATCCAGAAGGGGGCAGTCCGATAAAACACGAGTCAAACGGTATAATAATGTATAATCTGTACCGATAGTGAACTTCCTTGTGCCGCAAAGCAGACGAGGCGGATTTGGGGATGGTTATTTATGGATGTTGATATGTTTACGTGATTGTTGGCATTATTGGTATATTTTGTTGGCAAAGAATAATCTTTTTAAACATTCAAGATGTGAGTTCAATAATTTATGAAGTTTGGCAGTTTTTTGTATCCTTATCCTTGAAATCTCATAACCCCTTATAAACAAAAAGAAAAACAATTTTTACGATTTGTTTTTTTATGTGATGAGCCCCAAGCTTGCATGTCGAAAACATGCCGAGTCATGAATTTTGATATGAAAAGCAATGAAACACAAAGAGTTAAGGCGGCAACCGCAAACGATTTGATGTTGGAATTGAACGAACCTTTTAAGGTGAGAGTCCCAACAATTTTATGCACTAAAAAAAGCCAACGCCCATAGTTGGCAATTTTTATTTATGGTGGGCCCGGATGGATTCGCGTTAAACCGCTTCGTACAATTCCGGCTAAAGGCTTGCGAATGTCAAAAGCTTTTTCATTCGCGCGCCAATCCTCATTGCTTATCGGCCTAAAAACAATCCCCCGGATTATTTTATAGGCCGTTTCGGGTTTGAGCCCCAAGTCATTATAAAAAAAAGGAAACCCGAACGGCATCCTTTTCTTTCCCATAATTTTCTTAACAAACATAAGATAGCAAAGTTTTTGGATAATTTCAAAAATTATTTTTAAGGTTTTAGTAATGCAAAAAATTGAGTTAAAAGACAGTGAGCGCCAGCGTGTAGAATGTTGGACGCGCGTGATGGGATATTTTCGCCCGGTCAGTCATTTTAACGAAGGCAAAAAGAGCGAGTTTGAGTATCGTTTGTGGTTTAAGGAAGAGAGGTTAAAAAAGCCCTTGAAATTTTGCAAAAACTAAAAAAAGTTCTTAAGAATCGGCGAGAACAAGACGAGAACACTTTTCGTAAAATAAAGAAAAAATCCTTTAAATTTCAAATACTTAAGGTGGTGGGCCCGGAGGGACTCGAACCCCCGACCTATCCGTTATGAGCGGACAGCTCTAACCAACTGAGCTACAGGCCCCTGTAAGAATATGCACGAAGTATACATAAAGTTTGGTAAAAAGGCAAGTATTTTGTGCATTCTTTCTGGACTAGGCGTAAAAAAATTATATCATTTGTCTCTTGGGTATATAAAATGCGATGGTCGTGTATCAAACATATTCAAAGGGGCATGATGGAAAATTAATTTTGACACAAAGGATAAATACCAAAATCAATCATGCTAAAAAAGCGATAATGAAAAGTTAGCATGGTTTACGTTCATGAGTATCAAGCATATTCAAAAGGACGTTGACATAAAGCGGGTCCGTTCTAAAAGTCGAAAATCCTATCCAAAAGGACAGGTTATGTCAAGGAAAACAATTGAAAAATGTGATTAAAAAACAACTTTTGACGAAAAAATGCGTTTTTTGCTGTTAAAAGGCGAAAAAGTGTGATATACTCCGACTATGTTGAATGAAGAAAAGGAGTATAAATATGTCCAAAGACTATACATTTAATCCAGGTGATTTTGTCGTTTATCCGGCGCATGGTGTGGGGCAAGTAACCGAGATTCAAAAGACAGCCGTCGCGGGACAGGATTTAGAGCTCATTGCCATTAATTTTAACAAAGACAAATTAACGCTTCGCATTCCGAAGCCGAACGCTCAAAAAACGGGGTTGCGCCAAATTTCAAGCGCCTCTATTATGGATGAAGCGCTCAATACGCTTAAGGGCAAAGCCAAAATCAAACGCACGCAATGGGGCAAACGTTCCCAAGAATATATGGCCAAAATCAATTCGGGCGATCCGGTGGCCGTCGCCGAAGTGTTGCGCGATTTGTATAAGGATCCTAATAAGAGTGAACAAACCTATTCCGAACGCCAAATTTATGACCAAGCCATGGCTCGTTTGGTGTCCGAATACGCTGTTGTGAAAAAGGTTAAAGAAGACGAAGCGGCCGTTAAATTGGCCTCGATTTTGCAAAGTAAAGTTTCGGCTTAAGTCTTAAAACGGGGGAAAAGATGGGGAAAATTCTCAAGGTGTTGAGGTTCATCTATCGTTACCTCATCTTTTTCTTTATTGTTTTTTTTGCTTCATACGGTTTATTTTATCCGGGATTTTGGAAAAACTTAATAAAAGATTTATTGGGGACAAACGTTTCAATGGAAACATTATCGTTGGCGTTTGTTGTTTTAATTGGCATTATTTATTTTACAAAAGCTATCCAATATTTTTTAACGCAAACTTTAAAACGTTTTTCGGTTGACAGTGGCGTTAAGGATTCTTTTATTTCATTAGTCGGTTATTTCGGATACGGTTTGGGCATTGCCATTTCTTTGTCAATGGCGGGCATACGGATGCAAAATTTGGCTATCGTATTGGGGGCTTTGTCCGTCGGTATCGGTTTTGGATTGCAAAACATCGTCAACAACTTTGTATCGGGTATTATCATTTTATTTGAACGCCCGATTAAGGTGGGCGATTGGATTGTTGTTAAAGGCAACGAAGGTGTTGTTAAACGCATCCATATGCGTGCGACCGAAATTGAAACGTTTGACAAAGCATCCGTTATTTTGCCCAATTCGGATATTTTATCAAACGATTTCATTAATTGGACGCATACAAATTTAATGGGGCGTATAATTGTCAAAGTCGGCGTCAGTTATGATTCGGACGTGTTAGCGGTCAAGGAAATTTTGTTGCGGTGCGCCTGTAATCATCCGTTGGTCATGCAAACGCCTCAACCGGTCGTGTTATTCCGAGAATTCGGCGACAATTCGCTTAATTTTGAACTGCGGTGTATTGTTAAAGACGTCAACCAACGGCTCAGCGTACACAGCGCGTTGATGTTTGCCATATTCCAAGAATTTACACAAGCCGGCGTAGAAATCCCGTTCCCGCAACGTGTTGTCCATATGGAAACTAAGGTTGACGCATCGGTTTTGGAACGCTTAAATAATTTGGAAAAAAAATTGGTTGAATCCGAACAAAACCAATTGTCGCAAGGGGACTCTTCTTTAAAATGAAACGACACATCATATCGGGTATAGCATTTTTGTTTTTATGGTCTTGTACGGCGGTTGAACCGTTTGTCGATTCGCGTCGTGAGGCCGGACAACGCGATACGGTTGGGCAATCTACATCGGACGTGGTAGCCGTTTGTTATAACAAATTGATTTCAAACCGTTCGCAAACTTATGAATTGGCCGAAGCCGAATGCCAAAAATCCCGCCGCCATGCAGTGTATGAAAACTATACCAGTTTTACATGCTCGTTGATTGCTCCCGGCACCGTTTTTTATCGTTGTGTCAAATAGGCTTGTGCAGGCAGCTTTTAATAACGATATTTTTTTAGTGTTAAGATTTTGTTCCGGATTATTAAAAAACGCCCGGCGGATAAAGGGCGTTTTGTTCATTTAATAAAAAGTTATAATTAATTCTTTGCGTTATATTTAAGATTATAAGCGGTTTCATTTTTTTTCATCAAATGGTATTGAATAAAGGCAAATGCCACCAGCAATGGAAGTGTTGTTTCGCTGATTTCTTCCAGCAACCCAAAGAAGGCCATATGGGGGGGGGCCATGAATTCACCGACTATTTTCCGGTAATTGCCCGGGATACGGTCGAAGACTTTGGCTAAGACCCCCATGCCGCCTAAAGTGCAGATTGTCCAATAAAGTGGGTTGAGTTTGAAAAAGCCTTTGATAATTTTCGGCGTATAATAAACAATAAGGTAAGCGGCAATGCCCAAAACCGTTAATAAAACAAAGGCTGCTATGATTTTTTCGTGCAAAGGGTTTTTCGGACTTGTGAAAAAGCGCAATTTAAAGGCTGTCGTGTCGGTTGATGTCAACCAATGTTGAATACCCGCTTCGCGTAACAAGCCGCAAATCCATAAAAATACAAACAGGATATAATGGTTCATTGCGCCTTTAAAATCGCGGGCACACCACAAAATAATCGGCAATGTTATAATGTATGTTGCATAAGTGACGCATTCAAGCGTTGTATCGGTATATAGTTTGACGCCGGCGGGTGAACGCGTTAACCAAACGGCAAAAAAATAAATAACGACATATAAAATAGCTGCCAAAGGGGCACATAAAGGATTGAGCAAAATTTTTTTCATCATAAACTCCTAGGAAAATAAGTGTGTCAAATCGTATGACAATCAGGGCCGAAAGTCAAATATAAAAAAGGAGTATTATCCGAAAAAAATGTTTTTTTTAGCGAAATTTATTTTTGCAGGGGTTAATATTTGCAGTCAAGAAGCATTACGTAATGGCTCGGCAGCTTAAGCAAATTGACGCAGGATATTATGCGTCGCAATAAAAATATCTGAATGTGTTTATTGGGTTGCTTTATGCATGTGCTTTCTATAAAGTAGATATTTGAATTATGCAGGAGGCAACATGGATGATAAAATGCGGTGTTCATGGCCGGGCGAATGTGAAATTTACAAAGCCTATCATGACCACGAATGGGGAAAACCCGAACATGATGACAAAAAGTTGTTTGAAATGTTGACCTTAGAAGCTTTTCAGGCCGGTTTGTCATGGATTACAATCCTAAAAAAACGTGATGGGTTTCGCGCAGCCTTTGACGGCTTTAATCCCAGTAAAGTAGCCCTGTATGATGAGAAAAAAGTTGAAGAACTGTTACAAAACGATAAGATTATCAGGCATCGCGGCAAAATAACGGCGACCATTTGCAATGCGCGGGCATTTTTGGATGTGCAACAAAAATATGGCAGTTTTGATAAAATGATTTGGAGCTATGTGGACAATCAACCCATTATTGGGTACAGGAAAAATATCGGTGAAGTGCCGCCGCGCACGGAATTATCCGACAAGATAAGCAAAGACCTTAAAAAAATGGGCTTTAAATTTTTAGGTTCGACGACCATTTATGCGTTTATGCAAGCGATAGGCATGGTTAATGACCACACACAAGAGTGTTTTTTGTATCCCGATAGATAATAAGGTATTAGGTATTAAACAGCATCGTTTCGCATAAGTGAAATTTAACGCCCATTCAACGGTTAAATGATATAACAACCCGCTATTACAAGAGAATGTACGGTGTGCGGTACGTTGTTAAGCGATATACTGTAAAACGTATAATAAAAGCAAGGAATAAAGTTATCCCGCAAGAATGACGCGATAACAAAAAGGATGCCGATGAGAGGAGTCGAACCCTTGGGCCCACGCATTACGAATGCGTTGCGTCCAGAGCAACGCGAGAATGCAAAAAATTAGGAAAGTATAGATACAAAAAGGATGCCGATGAGAGCGGTCGAACCCTTGGGCCCTCGCATAACGAATGTGTTGCGGCCAGAGCAACGAGAGAATGCAAAAATTGGGAAGGTATAGATACAAAAATGGTGCCGATGAGAGCGGTCGAACCCTTGGGCCCTCGCATAACGAATGTGTTGCGGCCAGAGCAACGAGAGAATGCAAAAATTGGGAAGGTATAGATACAAAAATGGTGCCGAT
>ULOI01019893.1_pt1 | contig 10583 bp, 10 predicted proteins | sample 1952231 | NCBI WGS metagenome assembly ULOI01 (sample SAMEA4835593, study PRJEB28245) | human gut metagenome | biome: gut microbiome; material: fecal sample | place: Denmark | collected 2008
GTTCGTCCTTCGCAAACGACGCCCGAGATAGCGGCACGCATCGGTCCCACCGGTCCCAAGCCCATCGGGGCGGCCGGATTATCTACCCTTAAAAAAGCGCATCGCTCACCTTAAACGAGCGGATCGCCCGCTCCTTTACGACATCACCCTCCTCCATACGGCCGATCAACAACGGCGACGACGGGTCATGCAACACCCGGTTCCGATACACCGTCTTCGTATCGGTGTTGGCATAGCAATACAGACAGCCGTGGCTGCATGTATCATAGGCTCCGATATCCACACTCTGCACACATCCACACTCCGGCCGTTGATTCCTGTCTTTGGCGACATTCAACCTGCTCCCCAGCAACTCTTCAATCAACATACGGTCGACGCATCGGCCATGCCGGATGCCCACCAGCTCCAAGTCCATCCGTTCCGCGCAGGTCTGAATCCGGATGCCATAGCTTGATGCGATGGCAGCCATCCCCGCAGCCAATCGGGTGATTTCATCCGCACTCGGTTCCCGGACCGTTATCGTCCTTAAATTGCGCCGCGTCTTCTGATACAGATCCACAAAACTGATCACGCAGATTTGGGTACAGGATGCCAACCGTTTGGCAATTGCCTCAAAACCGTGCAGATGATAGCGGATGTCCATGCCTTGCGAGAACAGAATCGGGTCATACCTCCAAATGACCCGCTTGGGGCCAATCCGGTCGGACAGCTGTCTGAACGTGTCAATAATGGACTCCTTCTGCGGGAGCCCCTTCTCCAGCTCCCTGTCGTATGGAGTGACCGTAAACTGGAAATAGTACATGTAGTCCGCAAGTTCGTCCAGACGCGGCAGCATCGGCGCTGGATTCTTGCTCCAAAAGGCGATGCAATCAATCACCTCCGGGGATAGCCGGATTTTGCTGACCTGGTGCCGGTTCATCGGATTCCGGACGCACACCTGCCCCTCCCGGATCCGGTTGTAAAACCAATCCGCATAGAAGGCGGGAATATCGGTTCTTCGGCTAACGCTCAGTATCATCGCGAATCAGTTTATCGTTTCGCCGCACTTTGCAGACGGCACCCGAAGCTGCGGCGTATATCGGCCCAACCGGTCTATTTCGCTCGGGGTCCGCGTCCGCCGCAGGCCGATCCTTCCAGAGCCACCACTTACACTTCGCCGGATCGGGATTCTCCGTGTTGACGAAATAGACGACCGCACGATAAAGATACAGCTGACAGCGGTCAATCTGACACCCCCGCAGCCGACACTCCTCGGCATAGAGTTCCTCGGCCGTCTTGCCCTTCAGCGATTCGATGGTCGTGTAGCCCATGGCCAGCAGATCCGCTTCGGTCCGCGGCCCGACGTTTGGTATTTTACGCAGTTCAGTCATGGCTGTCTGGTTTCCCGTAAAGCCGCTCCAGATCGAGCTTCTCGATGCGCGAACGGATGGCACCGGGTTTGCGCTGGAAGTGTGCAGATAACGCTTTTACCGTCATCCCCTCACACCACAAGCGCGTAAGTTCAAGATCATCCTCCTCGGTCCAGGGCAGATAGGCATTCGGATACTCCTGGCGGCAGGCATAGACCGAATAGGTCGGCTCGCCGGTCAGCTGCTTGTAGGCCCGCAGATAACGCTTCAGCCGCTTGACGTCCTTATCCGAGACGGCGGATATCCATAAATCAGTCCGAGATGATGTACCCCTCTTGGTCATAGGCCTTCCGCTCTCGATGGATTAAATCTATCAAGTGCTGCAATTCTGGCACTTCGGATTTAATGCTCTTAAATCGGTTATACTGTTCATCGTATCTTTTCCTGGAGCCCGATTTCAGGCGCGATTCCACATCGTCCGGGATTAAATATGAAGAGCGTTCTTCGCCCAAATACTGCTGAAAATCAACCAAGAATATATTTATCCCAGCCAGATCAAAATCGCCGAAATGCAGATAATGATTCGAGATGGCGCATAGCCATCTCCTTAGATCCGTGGATTGCGGATATCGGGAGACAAAGAGCACGCGGATTGAGAGGTCATGCGCCCGAAGATATTGTTCAAAGAATACTCTTTGACGACGAATCATCCGGAAGTTCTCCATATTCTCGACACCAATCACCACCACATCCTCCGGAATTGCAAATCGCTCCCAATCGGCAACAAAAAGGAAGCTCCCCTCCTGCGGATTTACCACAAAAGGCTTCCCGTCAAGAAGACACACAATCGGTTCATAGCTGTTCACCGGGAACCCCGGGCAGGAACGAACCATAACGAGTTTGGAGTTTCCGGTTTCCGCGGCCATTGAAGCACGGGAATTCGGTCGATCCACTTCGAGGATTCGATAGCTTTCATCCCGGTCTATGAGAAACCGTTTAAGGGCCTCCGGGTCACGAGCCCGATACGATTTTCTTGAGCCGCGTAACAGGACCAATAGCAGACCTTCCGCCAGCAACTCGTCAAGCAGCCGGCTGTTTAGCTTCGACCCAGCAACTTGTTCGCCAGCCAATAATGCCTGTATAGATGCATTTATCGCCATATCATCCGACTAATTGATTCGTTGCAACAACTTCTCAACCCTCGTCTTCACACCATGTTTACTGAGGAGGTATGTATAGCGATAGTCGTAAGGATTATACGACGTAGGTGAGCTGTTGATAAGATAGATATTGCGTGAGTTGGCAAACTGCAGAATCCCCTTTATATTGTTGGGGTGCAGGCGTCCAATCTCATCCATCATGCAGTGGACGATGAAATCACCACTCTTTTTGGCCGCCTTTTTCTTAAAGACATTGATGAGCATGATATTGACCATCGCCTTCACAAGAATATCCGTACCATCCGATCCAACGTTATTGATACGTTCCACCCAGCCCGTGTCGTTGTCATTCTCTTTGACACGGAACTGCAGCCGGAAAGCATCTCCCAAGGATACCGTCGCACGATTGGGCTCGTTCTGCAACTGATGCGACAGACTCTTCAGATAATCGACGACCTTACGGTTCACTTCATCCTGGTTATTGTCCGAGAAAAGATTCAGTTCGCCAATGGTGAGCGCATTCTCCATCGTATAATCGTGAATAGAGATCAGCAACTGCATGAGCTTGTCGCTCGATGCATCGGCCCGGAGCTCAATACTCTTGATGACTCCGGCAAAATTCTTCTCCACGAAATCCCGGTTGATATCCTGTATCACACCATCCACGTCCGCTCTTCGCTTCATGAGTGACCCAATCTCGGCCGAGATACGCCCCATGATGTCTTTGTAATGCTCGCTGGTCCGTCGGCGGAACTCCTCGATTTTGTTATTGTCCATGAAGTCCTGCAGATCGACCGCAATTAGCATGTAGTCAGCATCCGTCACCGGCATTGTGTTGAAGTGGAAAGCATTCTGAGGCTTGAAGTTCCGATTGAAGCTGACAACGACGGATTTCAATTGCTCGATTGATTCCCGTTTTTGATTGACAACTCCCCGCAATTGGCTCAAGAGCTGCTGACAATCCTGCTGCGTCTTCATCGTTTTCTCATCTGAGAGATAAGTATCCGGCACCAGATGCTCGTTATCGAGCATCTGACGATAACGCTCCAGCCCCTCACACCTATGCTCCAGCTCCTTTAGGAGTTTTTTCTGACTCTCGTCCAGCTCCGCGCACCGCCTCAAAATACGCTCCCGTTTGTCATCATAGTGCTGCCGGATCGAGGAGAGCTGCCGTTCAATAGCTTTCATGCTCTCTTTGATTTCCGGTTCTACGGCAAAGAGATTTTTTTCGGCATCCCGATATCTGATAACTATCGGTCGTTCTTTATCAATTCTTTTTAACAGTCCCTGCAAATCGTCCAGCTCCTTACGATATTGCTCAAGCAGATGCGTGTCAACGCCTTTCCCGGCAAGCTCTTCGTTCTGCTGCTTGTCAAGTTGCTTCTTCTGATCGGCAAATTCCTGATTGCGCGCGGCGGCCTCCACGTTTTGTGACGCCTTGAAGGCACGTAACTCCGCGTCAAGAGCTTTGGAAGCCTTGTCGAATGCCGAATCAAGATCCTTCAAATCTTTCTTGTTCTTCAGCTCATTCTTCTCACGGGCCTCTTTCTCCGATTGCACCTTCAAAACAGCGTCATTGCAAGCACGTTGACGGACTTCGGTCTCCCGAGCAATCTCTTCCTGCTCCTCCATCTCCAGCTTATGCCGCTGGATTTGCAATTCCTGACGTTTGCCAGGGATCTGTTCCTCTTCCACCTTCAATAAGGTTGCACTTTGACGAAGAGGATTTATCAGCGCGGCATATTTTTTACGGAGCTTCGCCATTTCATCCTCATGCTTGGCAAGCAATTGTGCCAATTGACGCTCCAACTGCTGCACCTGTTCTTCCAACCGCTTCTTCTCCGCCCTGTACTCGTCGGGAGTACGATGGACCGAGTCGATATTATCCAGGTTTAACTGGATGCCGAACAGTCCATCGCTGGCACCGGATAGCCGAGGCTCAAGCCCCTCTGCGTATAAAACCCGCTCCTCATCAACGACCTTACCAATCGTATTCTCCCAGCCTTCCGTATTTTCACAAAGCCACTTGTAAAGAGAGCCGTCCAGGTGAGCAAGCAAGCCATCAATCCTTGCGACTTGTTCACGGATTTTGGAACGATCCGCCTCAAGATGTTCCCGCTCACGTTGAAAGGTCTGCTTTACGTCCGCTTCTTGCATCTTGTACTCGGCGGCGAGCTGCTCAATCTGACTTTTCACCGCACGCTGCTGGGCGGAATTCTCGCTCTCCTTCAGATTCAATTGCAGGAGTTGTTCATCTACCTGCTTGATTGCATCAGCCATGGGATGCCACTGACGGAGCTCCCGCAGCGCAGCTTCTGCCCGATTCTGGTCCGCCAGCAACATTTGCCACCGTTCGTCCGAGTCATGCCTCCAGCTGTCGGAAACCTCCATGACCCGGTTCCGTTTTTTGGTGCGGTCCTCATCCAGCTTAACGCGCTGCTGCTGAAGTTCGGCCTGCTTGTTATAATATGCCTCTTTCTGGGAGTTTTCAAATGCTTGTCGGGCATTCTCCAGATTCCCTTTTAATACCTTGTATTTCTCCTCTATCGATGCATGGGTTCTCAGTAAACCCTCCAACAGCGTCTGTTTATCCGTCGTCTCCTGCCGGATAGCAGCCTCCCGGTCGGCAAGAGCGAGGATCGGGCCAATACCCAGTGCATCAAACTCTTTTCTCGCCTTCGCTATATCCGCCAATTTACCCTTTTTGGCCCCGAGATCCTGATTGAGCAGGGCTCTCTCCTTGTCGTAGTCTGCCGTCAATTCCCGTTCGCGGTTCCGCTCTTTCTCAATGCTGCTCTTTACCTCCTTTGCCTTATCTTCCAGAAGCGGAATCTGTTGTTCACTAAATGCAACCGCTTCATTCAGCATATGCCACACGTCCAGCAATTGCTGATCGAGCGCGATAATCTTGCGCCCCTGATCTGCAATCTTCATCGCCTGCTGACGCACGGGATAATTCCCATCATGGGACTGACGAAACCAGCAGTCGATCTCATCATACTCCCGTTCGAAATCCGTAACAAGTCTTCTGTAGGTCTGCAGGTCAATCGGCAGATCCTCCTCTGTCATGGATTGTATCAAGGTGTTCTTCACAAAGTCGGCATCCAACTTCGTATTCAGAAAAACATTCTGGATGCTTCGCGGAATATTCTGATAATGCGAGCTCTGCACCAGGGCATAACGTGCGTACTTGGAATCGCGGGTATTGCCGAAGATAATATCCTTGAACATGGCACCGGATTCGATTCTTGCGGAGACAGCCACATTCTTGTCGATGCGTTCCCGAATCCGGATCCAGTCACTCAACACCTGCTTGTCCTCGGTAATCAGCCATTCCCGTTTATACGGGGCATCAATAAACCGCCACGAAGCACGTCCCTGGTAGCGACCGACAAGGATCGTATATGCGCCATTCTCACGCATCACCTCATAAAGTATATACGAGTTAGACTGGCGGAAATAGAATTCATCAAACGGCTTCTGCCCCTGCTGAATGCCCAAACGATGCTTGTCGGCATTGTAGAAAAACAAGAGCGCTCTCAACACGGTGCTTTTACCCACACCCTGCGTCCCCGTAAAGTGCACATTCCCGTCTACAGCGATCTCTGCATAGGGGATATTCGCGCTATTTATAAAAATGACTTTATTCAGGAACTTCATCTTCGTTTGCAATTTGAATGATGTCCACCAACTCCTCTACATAGCGGAATGCCGAAGTGACCTTATAGGTCTCGTCAAGCTCATTGACACACTCCGCAAAGCCCATATTCTGCATCTCCTGAAGCAGCTTGTTCACAATCTCGACAAGAGACTCCGCGCCGTATTTCTTAAAGAGGTGGTTTGCCTTCTCCTTCATTTCGATATCCAGGCTGATCTGTTCCATCATATGGCTTTTACGGAACTGATACCCGGCCGTAAAAGACTGGTTATAACACTTCAGAAAGTCCAGATAGTCCAGCCATTTGGAGAAGCTGTCCAACTTCTGCTCAATGGACTGTTTGCTCTCTCCTATTCGGGAAAAATAGAAGTAACCATTCCCCGCTTCAAGTTGCAGCCCAATCTCCCGAAAATAATCCGTGTAATCCTCCAGGTTCTCCTCTATATCCTCATACAGATGGCGAGTAGAGGCGTCGATACTGTCGACCGAGAGAAATTCGCCCCGGCTTAAACGCTCGTATATTCTTTGGGTATTATTTCGCATAAATGATCGGATATTCAATATTTTGGTAGATGGCATATTCTCCGGTCATCCGGCATTCATCAGGATGCAGGATAACCAATTGACAGAAGATTGCGGCGTACTCCTCAATATTATGTTTTACCTTATAGTCGTATCTCAGGATGAAATCGAACAGATTATAGCTTGATGCCAGGAACGCATTCCATATTTCGGCAAGATTCACCTCTTTCAACAGTTGGACATGGTCCTGCAAATCATCATCCGTCAAAGGCTCGGCTGCCGTTCTTGCCGTTTTCTGAATTCCATTACGCTCAGCGACACGCTTCAGCAGTTTGATGATCTGATCGTTTCCCCGCAACATCTCCAGCGAGAGGCGAATCCGGCTGTACTGACGGGACTCCATCCAAACCGGATTCCGCTCTTCCAACACCTTTAAGAGATTCGTTTCACTCTTGATCAGCAGCTGATCTTGCAAATATTTCAGCTTCCGGATCTTTCTGTAGAGTTCATTCTGCTGGTCTATCTGATTGATGTAAGAGATAATCTGCCGGTCAATCTCCATCAGCGCATGGTAGGCCTCAACAAAATCATGCTTCACATCGCTACAGGTCTTGGCCATGTGCGGGTCATTGGCCATGATGAAAAAAGCATGCTCATTATCCATCAGCTTTTCACACTCGCGTATCATGGCGCGAATGCTATGACTCTTCTCGTCCAGATTCTGCAGTTTCTTCTTTTTGATGACATAATTCGGCTCCTGCTTATAGGCATGATCCATATTACGCTTCAAATCCACCACATTTTTCAAGGTTCTGAAGCCGGTCTTCTTGAGAAGCTGCCGGACATTATCTTGATACCCCGCTTTACGGCTGGGATTGGTCTCCTGCAGAAAATAGCCGATATTCTCCTTCAACGTATTGATACACTCTTGTACACTCAGCACGCTGATCTCCTCGTTGACATTCAGGACCTCTTCGAAAAAGTTCAGGTAGTCACTCTCAATCTCTACCATGTTGCCAGCTTCCACCAGCACGCCATAGTCAATCAACTTCCGCAGCCTGGCTTCATTCCCTCCGACAAGGTCAATAGCAAGTGCGACCGGAAACCTCATGAGTTTCCGTTTCTCAAACATCTCACTGAGCAACCCTTGCTCACGTGAGAGCGTTTTGGTCAACTCCTCTATGCTCCTAAAATGCGTCAGGACATCCATACATTTACAACTCTGAGATTGACTCTATATTTACTTTCACTATTGCGTATTTGACCGGCGTATAGGTTCCTGAGAAATCTGAACTTCAAGTAACCATCCCAATGATCGCCTTATCGCCCAAGAAGAGGTCTCGATCACACAAAGCCATGTTCCATATTGTTGCTCTAATGCAATTTACTATTTTTTATTCGAATAGCAATCTATATTGCGCAAAATATATCATTTAGAAGTTCCCAACAGAATAAAAAAGTCGGGCCCCGAAAATCGGAACCCGACTACCCTATCCACAGAGTGTGACGGTTACTTCTTCTTGCGGTACCCGCACTTCGGACATACACCCTCCTCGTTGAGTGCAACGCCGCACAGCGGGCAGCGGTCGATGTCGTTCTTGGTCACGAACTCCGCCGAGGCCGCATTCACACCGCTCGTGAAGGTGATCTTGGCGATGTTGAGCTTATCCTTCAGCAGGTCGTAGACAATCTTGATCATCCCCTCAACCGTCAGCGTCTCCTTCGTGACTACCAGACGGCAATCGGGATAGGCCGTGGCCAACTCCGTCTTGAAGGCCGGGCCCTTCATCTTGTTCTGCGGGTGTCCGTTGCGGATGCCCTGCTTCTCGTAGACGTCCAGAACGGCCGGCAGCAGCGGATCATCCTCGCGCAGTACCAGGGCATGGTCGAAATTCCGGAGCACGTCCCACGCTACCTTCTGAATCTCGTTGCAGGGGTAAACCATGTTTACACCCGCCTCGATGCTATCCTCCACCTCGATGGTCAACTGTCCCGTGTGGCCGTGGAGATACTGAGCCTCTCCTTGAAAACCGTAGAAACGGTGTGCATACTGCAGATCGAATGTTGTGATACTTCTCATAACAAATTGCGGTTTTAAGTTAGACATTCTTTTTAAGTGTTACCTGTACCTGTACTTTACCGATCTCCTCCGTCGGGAAGTGTTTGCGTTCGAGGTATTCGCGGATCAGCTGCGAGAGCTCCGGATCCGCATAGTCCTCGATCGACTTGCCGTCGAAGAGGTGATGGTGCTCCGCCACCGTGATGTCGTAGTAGCACTTCCCGGTGTCGGGGTGATAGATGAACGACAAAATGTTTGCCGAACGGAAGCTGTCCAAAATCCGATAGATGGTCGAAACGGTCACCTCCTTGTTGCGGGACTGGACCCGTTCGATGATATCCTCCACCGTGGCGTGGCGCAGCTCCTGCATCGCCTTGTAGACCTCGCGGCGCTGCGGGGTCAGCTTCAGCCCCGCCTCCTTGATTCTTTGCAGTCCTTCGTTGTTCATCGTTTTGTTTCTTTCTCTGGCGCAAACATAATGCAAATAATTCGCAATTGCAAATATTTTGCATAAAAAAATTCAAGACAAGAGAAAAAACCACCGCTGCGCAATGCTTGGAATCAACACAAATGAACGACAAACTATTTGCCAATCAGAAAAATTGGTATCAAAATAATTTTCACAAGCAATAGGAGAATCCGAAATGTTTGCCTAAATTTGAAGTATCGAGAACGAACCGATCTTCACAATGGCTTTCAAGGTTTTCACGCTGCTGATCAACGGACTGGCTCCGGTTATTCCGGCCTGGTTCATCGCAAACTCGCAGCCGGAGGCGGTTATCAAACCGTGGCCAATCGTCTGGACATTGCTCGGGGTCAACGTGCTTTTAATTCTGATCGCCTGGAAACACCTCGGATATACGCGCCGGCAACGGGAAACGGAGGCCTTGATGCTGATCGTCAATGCATTCGTCCCTTTGGCAACCTACAACGGACTGTTCCCGGCCGAAACACACTATTCGTTTTCCATGCAAACGCTGCTGTACTGCTTCACGCAGGTTGTCTGGATTGTCTCGATTGAAATTGCACCGGATTGGGTCGGACACATCCGACAGCGCAAAGCCGAAGAACGGGCCTTGTCGGGCAAACAACACTTCGAGTCCAGAGAAGAGGTCTTGAAAAAGCGCCGGAACAAGAGATAAAAAAGATCCGATTCTTCCGGGATGCCCCCTAAAGAGAAGCTTCATAAATCGGACCCGAACGGGCACATTACCTGTTCGCGAGGGAACCGGGCCACAAAAGAAGTGGCAAAATCAGTTGTCGCCTTCACAAAAGCCGCTCTCGATTGCCTCCGCACCTTCCCGACATCCACCCGTCCCATCATCGGTTTTGCCTCGTCCGCCCGGCACACGGCACAGCTCCCGCGTCGCGGGTTTTGGCGGAAATGTTTGGCGCTTTGGGAAATATCCGTTACTTTAGTAAAAAAATTTGAGCGACCGTCCATGAGCACCTCCGCAGATGCGACCTACACCGCCGCCGACTTGAAGTATCTCGGGCTGCTGTCCGAGAAGTTCCCGACCATTGCCGATGCAAGCACCGAGATCATCAACCTGGAAGCCATCCTGAACCTCCCGAAGGGGACCGAACACTTCCTGACGGACCTCCACGGGGAGTACGAATCCTTCCGCCACGTGCTGAAGAACGCCTCGGGGGTCATCCGGCAGAAGGTGCACGAGGTGTTCAACAACACGCTGCGCGAGTCGGAGATGAGCGAGCTGTGCACGCTGATCTACTATCCGGAAGAGAAGCTCCGGCTCATCAAGGCGCGTGAAGCCGACCTGAACGACTGGTACAAGGTGACGCTCAACCAGCTCACGGAGGTGTGCCGCGCCGTC
>ULOI01034129.1_pt1 | contig 10558 bp, 13 predicted proteins | sample 1952231 | NCBI WGS metagenome assembly ULOI01 (sample SAMEA4835593, study PRJEB28245) | human gut metagenome | biome: gut microbiome; material: fecal sample | place: Denmark | collected 2008
TCAAGCCATAATTCATAAACCGGCGTTGCCCAATATGTCGAGAGCCATTGTCGCCGCCCGTTAAAATAACGCCATGCTTCTAAAAGAGCCGAACGCGCAGAGGAATAGTTTGTTTTTGAAAAGTCCTTTAATAATAACTCATACGGGATGTTTAGCCCTGTACCAATATGCCGCAAAACGTTTTCAATAAAACTTCCATATGCCGAGTTCGGGCGAGAGGGTGTGAAGGGCGCGATTTTATCCCCGGGGAAGATGGGAATAATTGAACCGCCCTCCAGCTTGACTTTCCAATCTTTTTTGGCAGTAAAGTAATCCTCGCCACTGCCGCCGAAAAGCTCGTTAAGACTCTCCCCGTCCATGGGGGTCTCAATAAAAGCCGCAATCATAGCGTTAACAATAGCAGCTTGCAATTCCGAGCGTTCATAATGGTCAAGCATTTTGAACATCGGCATAATGGAAGAGAGGACAGGCTTTCCGCGTGTTTGACCAATTCGGTCAATATCGCGAACGTGAATGACACGGCGTCGACCAAAAGGAGTAAAAGCCGGCACACGTAGCCATTTATAAGACGCAGTTCCTGTCCAAAAGTCACCAGGATGATTTTTTAAAATATGATAAGCTATTGGCGCACCATATTTATCAATTTCAATCCCACCGCGCATAGTTTCTGTATCAGATTGGTTGTTGGGGTTGGAAAGTCGGTCTGGTTCAACCAGTTGAATCGCGGTTGAAAAAGGGCGATTTTCTAACCACAGGGGCAAAGCTAGTGCTTCACCATTTACCATGCAAGATTTAAAAATTTGAGTCGTCAACCCGTTAAAAGTCAACGACTTTGCGGCATCACAGTTAAATGTATCAGCCCACGACCGCCATAATGATTCAACCTGTGCCTGCCATTCTTCTTCCCATTCCTTGGTTTTGCCCAACGCTTTATAGTCAGGTTTGGCCGACAGACGAAATCCGGTACCGACAATATTATCCGTCAGTGTTTGAATGGCGCCACTTGCAACACCATGATTACGTGACAGGTCGCGAGAACGGGCAACCATTGTTGATAATTCCGGTAATAAATCACTATCAGCAGAGCCATTTCCTGGTTGCCATGAGGCGATTTCCCGCAACGCATGAGATGCGGCTTTATATGATGTATCTGTCATTTTTTATTTTCCGTTGAAGAATGTATCAATTTTGTTGCATATTGCTACAATATGTGATATATTGTAGTTATGAACAAAGAAAGGAGTATCTTATGAATACAATAGCTGTCAGACTACCTGAAAAACTGGTTAATCAAGCATCCCGTTATGCAAATGTTAATTTACGAACAATCCCGAAACAAATCGAATATTGGGCAACACTGGGACGTTGTGCCGAAGATAATCCGGATTTACCGTTATCCTTTATTAAAGAGTGCTTGCTTGCTAAAGAAGAAGTACAGCAAGGAGATGTCACTTCTTTTGAATTTAAGGATGAAAAATGAAAATCGTCCAAACAAATCGGTTTGAAAAGGCTTATCGAAAGTTGCATAAAAACCAATTGGAGGATGCCAATAAAGCCTTAAAAGAGATTGTTGATAATCCACTGATTGGGGAGTCAAAAAAAGGGGATTTGGCCGACATCCGTGTATACAAATTTAAAATGGTTCATCAACTTACCCTTATTGCTTATATGTATGAAGATGAAGAAATCATTTTAACCTTTATTGCTATCGGCTCTCACGAAAATTTTTATCGTGATATTAAACGTTAAAAACTAACTTTTAATATGCGCCGCGATACTTTCCCCTCTAGTTGGCTAATTTGGGATTTAAGACTAGATATGTATGTTTCCAGGCTTGAAATATTGGTTTGGTTATAAGTAACGGAACCAAAACCGCCCACATTAACTGAAACTTCCTGCGCACCAATCATGAGTTTATGGTAGGCTTCTTCGGCTTCGGATAGTCTTATTTTAAGTGTTTCTTTATTAGTCATAACCATGGATCATCTACCTTTGTGGGTTGCAATTGAATAAAAACAGGTTTTTTGCGTTGTTCATTTTGAATGGCCGGCACATCGGGGATTTGTCTTTCCAGTTCTTGCCATCCTTTTTCACTGAGGCGGTCAAGTCCGTAAATAGCCGCCCCCGCACGCGCATAAACGCGGCAGTCTAAGGCTTCGTTCCGCCGAGCCGGGTCTTTTTCCCATACGGACTTAGGATAACCATGGCTCATACGCACGACCATACGTTCCGCAGTCAGCTGTTTAAAATACTCTTCATTATACGCAGGGAAATGGCACCATCCGAAGATGGATGATTCTGCTCCAACGCGTTCCATCCGAAGCCAACGGTACAACTCGGTTTTAATAACCGGACCCGATACATTCCACACCTTTAAGCCCTTTTTCTTTGTATCGGCTTTTGAAGTGGATAATATCATTGCCGTGTCGCGGCTTTGTCCCTTAATAGCCACCACGGTGCGGGGTGCATTTGCCCGTGCACCATTACCGCCCCAAACAGCCTGATTAAACTGGCGAACAAAATTGTAAACGTCCTGTGTGGCATAACCGGAGTCAACGCACATTACCCGAATCGGCATTGTGATACCGTTTTCGTGCGGATAGTCTTTATTGACGATTTCAGCCAACTTTGCCCAAACCTCCGGCTTGGCTGTGTCACCGTCCAAGACATAATAGTCAACAGACCAACTTTGTTTTTGTCGACCCCATGCAACTACTTCACATTCAATGCGATTCTTTTGAATATCCACACCTGCCGTTAAGAATAAACCACCCATAGGAATTGTCCCAAGCGGATAATCTTCCCGTGCTTGATAAAGACGTTGCCATTCGGGTGCTTCGCTTTCTTGTTCGTAAGTTTCTCCTAAGATAGTATTTTGAAAAGATTGCATTAAAGTCGCATTTTTTTGTGCTTTTTCGTATACGTTGAGGCACTCTGTCCAGCTTAGCCATCCCACTGGAGAATATAGGGATGATAAATGAAATCCCGCCGTTAGCCCATCGGTGGATTTCGCAGTCGCCTCCCAACGCCCATGCTCTAGCATCTCTGTTTTATAGTGTTCGGGGATAAGTTGTTGACAATGTTCGCACTCATACCAAGCTATCCCGTCAATGCTTTTGATTTGCTGCCACTTTAAGGATTGAAAACCACCACAAAATGGGCATGGAACAAAATAGTATCGCTGGTCGGAGTGGGAAAATTCTCTCTCAATGGCGGATATGCCTTTAAGTGTCGGGGTCGAGACTAAAAATATCTTTTTTTTGGTATTAAAAGTCGCCGTTCGCCGCTCAGCTAAAACAATCGGGTCACCTTCACCGTCAATGTCTTTAGGATAACCGTCAATCTCGTCCATAAACAGATAACGAGCCGGCATGGAGCGAAGTCCCACGGCTGAGTTTGCTCCGGTCATCACCAACACACCGCCTGGGAAATCTTTTGATAACATAGTGTTTCCACTGTCCCGTGAACGTGGCGTGCTAACTTTATGTTTTAAAACCGGAGATTCCTCTATGAGAGGGTCAATACGCTGTTTTGAATTACGTTTGGCCATTTCCACCGTCGGAGAGACAGCCATCATCGGTCCTGGTGACTGGTGTATAATATAACCAATCCAATTATTGCCGCATTCAGTACCGCCAATCTGTGCGCCTTTCATAAACACAATACGTTGAATGGGGTTATGGGGCGACAAGCAATCCATGATGTCTTTTAAATAGGGCGTTCTGGCTGTCCGCCATTGTCCAGGCTCGGAAGCGGATTTAGTCGACAGCATTCGATATTTATCTGCCCATTCCGATACATTCAGATAATCGTCATATAACGCTCCCTCATAAAAGCTATCCGCCAGTTCCATCAGCGAAAGGGTCGTTGATTTCTTTTCCCTCGGCAAGGACTCTGCGAATGTATTCATCCAATACCACCATTACTTTATGTTCATCTATTCCTAACTCTGCTGCAATTAAAGAACCGTATTTAACGGGAAGCCCCGCGAATTGGTCGCGTTGTCGGCGCGCTAAGTTAAAAAAAAGACTTTTTGCGGCTTCTTTATCGACCAGTTTCCCGCGATATTTTAAAAGCCGTTCTTTCATCAGCATGGCTTTATAGTATTCGCTGGCGGTTTTAGCCTGATTATAGGTTGACGTTTTGTTGAAATTGGCAGTTGTGCTTTGTATTTCAACACCATCCTCAACCTGTGGAAAAATCTGTTTGCGCTGTTTGGCCGGATCCGTATTTGTAAACCACTCCACATCAGCTTCTTGGACATCTATTTTCCCATTTGTATCGCGTTTTATCCGTCCGGTTTGAATGGCTTTATGTACGGATGAGGGCGACAAATTACGCATACGGGCATATTCTCGTAAGGTCACTTTCATCTTAATAATCCATTCTATTTATGTATTTTAAAAAAGGCGGCATTAAATGCCGCCTTAGGTTATTTAATTGAATTTAACTTCCTCTTTATTCGGAATTTTATCCAAAGTAACTAAACGATATTTCCTAATACCGTTTTTAAGAATAGATTCAATATAAGCACCTTTTGTTTTTGAACCGATAGTCGAAACAGCTCCGCGAACCGAGTTTGGTTTCCAACCAACGGCTGCTACCATTTCTTGCAATGTAACGCCATCCTCTTGAGAAAGCATAACTGCGAGCAATGCTATCTTCCCCCCTTTAGAGAGTTCAGGTTTATCATTTGTCACTTCATTGACAATAGCTTCATCAGCTTCATTCAAAATTGATTTTTTTTCTTCTTTCATTTTAATTCTCCTTATTAAGTTTTTAGGCGAGACCTCTCTGCCTTTGCATTCACATATATGCTTGGAAAAATAGTTTTATCCAGTTATTTTTTTAAATAATATACTGAATTTTAATATTTTTTTATTTATTAGTAGTGGACTATGTCACAAGATTTATTTACTTTGCGCATAGTGATTATTGTGACGTTAATCGCTCGATTTTTAAGAGAAAAAAAATCCCGAGAATCCTATCAAACAATAAAGCTTCAACCGGGAATTTTTATAAAATTATAAAAGGGGAGCCGATGCTCCCCGTACATCGTTAAAATTTGCTGACGTCGTAACCTAATGCTTCCAAAAGCTCTTTTTTCTGGTCATCTGAAGGATTATTTTCGAACCATTCCCAGATATCACTTAAGCGTACAATCCTATTTTTGCGAATTTTTATAAATTGACAGCATCCTGTAACATCAGCACTTTCAAAAATACTCGTAATTTCAAAAGGATTGATTAATTCGTATTTAATAAGTGTATCCATAATATTTTTTGCCATTTTGTGTCCTTTCTTTATTTTTGCTCAGTTAACATTGCTGTGCTTACATGTACACAATTGCTTGGAAAAAAGAATTAATCCAGTTATTTATGCACTATTTTTAAAATAATTAATTGATTTTTATAACTTTTTTATTTATAGAACACTATGTAAAATTAAACAATCGCCATTTATAAATGGCGATTGAATGTGTGTAATTTTTATTCTTCTTCTGGAGCTTCTCCAAGCATATCCACATATATCCTTCGATAATCGTCGCTGAGACTATAATATTCGTTCATGTTTAATAGCTCACCGTTATGCCATTTTGCCTCGATTGCAAAACGATTAAGAGGTTCAATTGTTTCAAGGGAAAAAGTCAGTTTGGGATAATCTTTTGATAAATGACTCAGCGCTTCTATGGGTGCTGTCCAAGCTGTATCAAATAAAAATTTATAAGTATTATCTTGAAGCCATTTACCTTCAGCATCGATGGTATTCCATTTTGTACCCCAGTTATTTATTGCCCACGTATACAAATCGGGCTCAATATATTCTTTTTGTACTTGAAAAAATACTTCAATCGACTTTCCCAAATTAAACTTTTTTATTTTCGTATGCTTAAATGGTTTTTTGGTTTTCTGCTCAGAATTATTCCCTTTATTGTCTGGGATTAATTCATCCGGCATTGGTTTAATTTTATTTAAATCAAAAACATTGTCCTTACTGTTATTAACGCGCTCAACACAGTTAATGATATCTTTTTTGTCCCCTGAGATAATTAAGCAATTCATTGCGTAATTTGGCATATTTTTTCCTTTCTCTATTTATTTATGCATTGGCACTATGCCTTTGCTTACAGTCCAATGAATGCTTGGAAAAAAGGTTTTATCCAGTTATTTGTGCAGACATTATCAAAATATTTTCAGATTTTTATGAGATTATTAAACTTACAATTTGTTAAACTGGTTAATAAAAAGCCAACATCCCCTATAAAGTGGTTGCCGTGGGCACAGTGAATGAAAAAAGACCGAAGCGTATGCCTCGGTCTAAATTTTTAATTTTCGAATTCTGCGGGATTAATCTTCAATATATCTTTTAAAAGCTTTTTATAAATTTTGTTTCGTGAACAGTAGTCATTTTTTTCTACCTGCTGTCCATTTTGACATTTTAAAATTATTGCGCTCCCCCTTATTGGCTCGATTGATTCCATTGTAAAAGAAAGTGAAGGGGATTTTTGAGCCAGTTTATAAATAGCTTCTACTGGAGCATTCCAGGGTGTATCAATAATATATTCAAAATGGTCATCATTTAACCATTTTCCTGTTGCATCCACGGTATTCCTCGTCCCCCAATTTTGTATCGCCCATTGATACCATTGAGGCTTTTCATACGCTTTTAAAAATTCTTTAGCTAATTTACACCTTTTTTTATTTTTGCGGTTTGCCACAATGATTTGTCTTAATTTTAGGATTGAATCTTCATCGCTAGAATCCTCCAACTTTTTATTTTCAATTTCATAGGGCATTTGAATAATTTTATTTAAATCAAAAATATTTCCCTTTTTATTATCCATACTATTAATACATTTTTGTATCTCGAATTTTGGCCCAGTTATTTTTAGACGATTTACTGTAATATTCGGCATGCTTATTTTCCTTTTTTATTTACGCATTGGCACTATGCCTTTGCTAATATCACAATGAATGCTTGGAAAAAAGCTTTTATCCAGTTAATTATGCATATAAAAGAAAAATATATTATAAAAATTTCTCTATTATTAAGCGTACATATATCGCAGTATTTACTAAATCCGCACAAACGGCTTTAAAATCGCTTATTTTCGCAGATTTCGACATAATAATAAAAAACATTTACTAATGCATGCATGAACATAAAGTGCGTTCCTAAAAAGTATTCAGGAACGCAAAAGTTAATTAATTTGTTAAAGCTATATCTTTGTTTTAAGAAACTTGCTGTAGATTATCCTCTAGTTCTTCATACAGCAAATTAATATCCAGCCCACTATTTATTGCTAATTCCCCGATATAGATTACTGCTCCACCATCTTCAGGAAAAAAAGAACAGGCTAATAATTGAATTTTTTCATCATTTAAGATTTTCTCTATCTCTTTATAAGTAGTGTTCAATTTCATTAAACGCTTTTTAGTAAGTTTCATCCTTTTTTTTCTTAAACGGTTATTTTTAAATTGAATGCTTTTTTTTCTGATAGGCTTATTTAAAGTGGAATGACTATAAATAACATTTTCAATTTGAAAAATTAATTTACCTATTTTTGCGTGTTGTCTACTTGTGTAAATTATAGCATTTAATATTCTGTCTTGATATTTTTCTAATGGATTATTCATTTTAGCTCCTTTCTGTTTACAATTGTACAATTGCTTGGGAAAAAGAATATATCCAGTTATTTATGCATTAATTTTAAAATAATTCATTGATTTATATTGCTTTTTTGTTGACATATATTTTGTGGAATAAAAAAATCGCCATTTATGTATGGCGATTAAAAATTGCAACTAATTTTCAAACTTTGGGTGGAAGTGAATGGAGTAAACAAAAATATAGGTCCCCGTATTTGCGACTTCCTGTATAATATTTACAGTTGTTAATTAATTCTCCGCTATACCACGTTGCTTCTAAAGCAATGCCATTAAATGTATTTATTGCTTCTAATTCAAACATAAGTGTAGGATAATCTTATTCGACATGTTTATTTTCCTTTTTTATTTATGCATAAGCTCTATGCCTTTGCTCACAATCCAATAAATGCTTGGAAAAATAAATATTTCCAGTTATTTATGCATTAATTTTAAATAAATTATTGAAAAATTAAAAATGTTTTGAATTATTCACATAACTCGATGCATTGCCTTCGGTTTACTTAATTTATAATTGTTTGATACGTTAAAATTTGTACCTAAAGACTATTTGTGAATGCCAAAGAGAAGCAGTCGCTATTTTGTATGCGGCTGTTTCTTTAAAGGATGAATTTCTTATTAAACTTAAACGCCTAGATATCTGCAATAACTGTAACCACTGGGGTCGGTATAAAGGGTTCTATTATTGTCGCAAGTTAATGCTATGACTTGGCGCGTATTGCTATTATCATAGCCCCCTTTATCTTTTAAAAAATCGAAATTATGTGCACAAGGATTATTGCATATTTTTTCATATTCTTCACGAGTTATTTCCATTTTTTCTATTATTTTAACGCATTCGGCTCGGTCAGGATGGGCCTTACTCATATTTATAACCTCTTCTAGGTTTTTTGGTTTACGTATTAAATAGGTTTTAACTGTTTCCATTTTAATTTCCTCTATTTTATTTCTTTATATTCGTCCTTTGGATTCGTTTACCATTGTATAATTGCTTGGAAAAAAGAATATATCCAGTTAATTTTGTATTATTTTTAAAAAAATTACTGAAAATTATTGATAATCTTAAATTGTGAAACTGACTTGCCATAATACTAACACACGGCGACAACGCTTTTTTTCCTTTAATATAAAGATAAAAAATGGGGTATTTTAAGCCCCATTTTTTATTTATTTTATTTTTTCCAAATCGGTGTTAAGTCACCACTCTCCAAGTCCGGATTATATCCTTCAAATCCTTCAATATCATGAAATACACCACCGACAGACTGAATAACCAGTGAATATTTACGGCTTAATTTTGTAAGTTCTTTGCAAAAGTTTAAATAATTTTCAGGATACGGTCTAACGTAAGCTTTTGGGTCAACATAATAATTAAAACTTTCGTATAATTCTTCCTCAGATATTTTCTCCTTGAAAATTTCTGAAAAAGTGCCATTTTTTAATTCATCGTAAAATCTATCGACTGTATGACGACCCCACCGACTGTCAAGCAGTTTTAATGTTTCCTGTGGTGTAAATCCAGCGATTTCTATAATTAATGTAAAAATTTCACACCAGGCTTTTTTCGTTTTTTTGTCAGTTTTTAAGCAGTTTTTTGCAGTACCATAAAAACCCCACTTTTTATTTTGCGATTTTAAAATTTCAATCATAATACTTTCCTTTTTTCTATTTTAACAAGTCCACCATGGCCTTGCTTACAGGTCAATAATTGCTTGGAAAAACATATTTATCCAGTTAATTATGTATTATTAATCGATATAATTAATTGAAAAATAATGATAATTTAAAAACGGGCAAATAACTCGCTTGAACATCGCCTCACAGGGGAAACATCTTTTTTGTCGTACAATATATCGCTTTACAAACTTTGCGCCAAAAAGGCTTTTTTGCCTGTCCATTCCTCCCAGCGTCGGACAATAACATCGCAGTATTTAGGGTCAAGTTCAATAAGCCGCGCTTTACGCCCCGATTTTTCACAGGCTATTAAAGTCGAACCAGAACCGCCAAAGCCATCTAAAACGATATCGCCAGCTTTTGAACTGTTATTGACTGCTCTTTCAACTAATTCAACGGGTTTCATTGTGGGATGCAGGTCATTGCGAACGGGCTTCTTATATTCCCATACATCCCCTTGGTTTCTGTCGCCACACCAATAATGGGGTTTGGACGAATTCCACCCATATAAAATCGGTTCATACTGACGCTGATAGTCCGAACGACCAAGTGTAAACATATTTTTAGCCCAAATAATAAAGTCAGACCATTTCCCGCCGGCATCCTTAAAAGCTGTAAATAAAGTGTGCAATTCCGAAGAACTCATGCAGATATAAGCGGCTCCTTCACAATGCATCAATAAATTGGATATGCTGTCGGTTAAAAATTGTTGGAATCCATCGCCCAAATTATCATTCATGATTGTTCGGCTATGATTGGAACCGGCATGATAACGCAAAGCATCTTTCATGGTTGCACCGTAATTAACATTATATGGCGGGTCAGTAAAAATCATCGTTGCTATTTCATTTTGCATGACTTTTTTGACATCATCGAACATGGTCGTGTCGCCGCATAAGAGACGATGGTCTCCTAAAATCCAAATATCACCGTGTTTGGTAATCGGTTCTTCAGGTGTATCCGGTACAGTATCATCTGTTTTTTCCTCGCTGGTTGGTTCTCCAAATGCTTCAATTTCTTTTAATTCATCTTCAGAAAAGCCAAGAAGGTTCAGATTGAAATCCATATCGTCCAGCTCTTTCATTTCCAGAGCAAGCATTTCCTCATCCCAACCCGCATTCATCGCAATTTTATTGTCAGCAATGACTAAGGCGCGTCTTTGAGTTTCGGTTAAATGCGGCAAACGGATAACAGGGACTTCCTTGAGTCCCATGCGT
>ULOI01069489.1_pt1 | contig 10492 bp, 8 predicted proteins | sample 1952231 | NCBI WGS metagenome assembly ULOI01 (sample SAMEA4835593, study PRJEB28245) | human gut metagenome | biome: gut microbiome; material: fecal sample | place: Denmark | collected 2008
CTATTTCTGACGATTTGAGAAATTTCCTATAAAGTCAAAAAGAACTGCTGCAATCTCAGTTCCCGGAAGAATCAAAAATAAATCACTGTTATATTTATAACGGTAATCTGTATACAAATTGTGATCGCTTAAGCATAAAAAAGCATACCCATTGGCTTTATAATGCTCCACAGCCTCATCCGGAGTCCATGCTCCGTCCGAGTTTGTAGTGTGACTGTGAAGATTTCCCTTATACCAGTTTGTATGTTCCGGGAAAAATTTAATCATTGACGTATTCAACCTCCAGATTTACCTCAAACATCCGGCTCCATGGCATAGAAACCTTCTTTATCGTTACACTGTCTGAAATTGATGACAGACTTTCCTCCATAAATTTTTGCAATTCTTCTTTTACCATAGAGGCAACCATTCCATCTGGCTCTCTTACATCAAAATAATTCATGGATTCCGGAAGCTTTTCTGTAACTGATTTTCTCACGACAGAACAATATCCTGCATCCTCCACATAACGCTCTGCCAGAAATCTCTGATGTTCTTCTGTTACCTTGTTAAGATAGCTGTCCACTCCCTCTGCAATGGCTGTTCCAAGTGTATTCGCTGATGTATTCCATCCTGCATAACCATCCACTTTCATCAGAAGGTGATTGTTGTTTAAAATCTTAACAATTCCAAGATCCCCACCATTTGCATACGCATTGTCAGCAATGGTAACGATTTTCTTCTGGCTGATACAGTATTTTAAAAGTTCAAACATTTCTGCAATGTTACGCTCCACACAATACTCCAGCTTCTCGGACGGCTGTTCCATCGCCTCTTCCATTCCTCCTGCAGGTGCCGTCATAAAAAGTACGATATCTGCTGATTCATAGCTTTCTGTCGCAAGGCATCCTGCCGATAATATATGATATTTTACTGTATTAGCAAGTGTGCAGCCCTCATATAACGGAATAATATTCTTTGCCATCTCGGATGTATACTTCACATACACTTTCGGCTGCCTGCCAGCAAGCACATTGAGCATTCTTGCCAGCAATGTCAGTTCAACCTCATCCGCACCCGGATACATGAGTACTTTATCTTCCATATTATACTCACTGATTTTCTCCCGGATCTCTTTTTGATCGATTGCCGCATATCCGTATTTGGAGGAATCGTCCTGTGGAATGACCAGTGCATCGATCAACCCATCCCTCGCCATTTGAAGTGTTTCCACATTCATATAGCGATTGATCTCTCTCCTTGAGATATAATCATCCAGACACTTCGGATCTACTTTCTCCATTGCCGTTTTGACCGGAACATCACTCTCGATTCCAAGTCTGCTCTTGTGTACCGCTACTCCGAGCTCATTGATCTCTTTTCCGTAAATGCGGTAATAATCCGGCTCCTCATCATCACTGGAATAATCCGGGCATCTCATAATGACCTGAAATGCATAAATGATAAGGTTTTTATTACTTTCCCTGATCTCTTTTAAAATTTTAATTCTCTCTAACAGAGTTTCTTTCTCTTCGTGGTGAAGCCTTGATGGGATCAGCCCTCCATATAAAAGCATATCCATCGACACGACAAGACCGCTGGCGTCTTTGCACTCTTCTCTTAAAAACTCAACGATCGTCTCAAAAGAAGCAGGTGTTTTTTTATTTCCGAGTTTTTTCGGTCTGACGATTTCTACCTTATCATGACTGAATAACTTCATCGGAAATTCATAATTGCAGGGTCTTTCATCCAGTGGCAATAATACAATTTTCGTCTTCAACTTTCTATCCCCTTTATTTATCAAATTCTTTATAAGCTGCCAGATATAGCCTTTCTGCTTTGAATCCGAACTGTCCGTAAAAATCCTTTAGTATTGTCCAGTCAATATTCACGCGGACTGCACCTATTTTTCGCAGCTGTTGAAGCGACTGATTTAAAATATAATCTCCAACATGTTTTCCCCTGATTTTTTTTGCAATTCCTATCGGACCTAATCCACCATAGCCCTTATCATCAACAGAAAGCATGCAGTACCCGACGATCTCCGTCTTATCCTGATTCCAGAGAATGACAATACTCTCCGGATCCTTTCCTTCTGCGATAGCTTCCTCTGCCTCAAATACCCATCTCCCCGGAAATTCTCTTTCTAAAAATCCGAGCAGTTCCTTTTTGTTGTCTTTATACGATGCCACAGTAAATTCTTTATCAAAAGAACTTGTATCAAAGCTGTCTATCAGCCTATTATCTGTAATATCTGCTTCCAGGTCAAAATGTCTGTCCCTGTTTAAGGTAAAACCATTTTTTTTGAAAAATATTTCTTTTCCTTCGTCCGGATCCGGTATTCCGGAAAAGAAATTGTTAAAATCCTGTCCTACATAAATTTTGTTGATTCCGTTTTTATGAAGTGACTGGCACACCTGATTTAAGACCATCGTGCCATACCCTTTTCCCTGTTCTTCTTTTTTTACGGCAAAAATACTGATCCATGCAGACGCAGGATATAACTGTTCGTTATGGGAAACCTTCACTCCAATAAAACCGATCATCCTTCCGTTTTTTTCATCTACAATTTTTTTGCTTTCCTCTGCGGAAAAATCAGGATCTTCAAATAAGCTTTCCAAAATACGTTCTTCCGTAATATGATATTCTTCCCGAAAAGTTCCCCTGCATAATTCATACACTTCTCCGGCATCCGAAACTTCCAGTGGTTTTAAACTTACTCTTTTCATATAATCCCACCAATCGTAGTTAATAATATAGGAAAGATCAAAAATCATACATCCGCCAGTCTTTGCAAAACATACAGACATTGCCTCCTGCAGGCGCTCCGGGTGTTCCCTGTACTGCTCAATGAACAGACTTCCTACCAGTCCCTCTTTATGCTCAGTAGCTTTCGCCGCAATCTCATAGGAGCCTTCCACACTGTACCAGTACGCCGGCAGATTTTTCTCTTTCGCCTCTGACATCCAGATATCGCTGTAGTAGAAACCTGACAAAATACGGTCTGTGAGTTCCGCATACCCTGTCTGTGCAAGCTTCCCGGCATCACACCATGGGAATTCCGTACTTTCATACTGTTCACTTGCCCAATTAGCTCCTACCTGATAATACAGCGGATACCAGGAACCGGTATAATCACAAAATTCGATTTCCGGACTAGTTTCATCTAACATTTCCCGGACACTTTTTATAAATCTTTTTATGACAGATGCACGATACTCAAAAAAACTTCCAAAATATTTTCCTGGTATTTCTCTCCATCCACCTTCATATTGTTCAATCGTATAGATATCTTCCGGCCAGTTTTCTCCTGTTACGTGTGCATATGCTTCCCATTCCAATCTGGAACATTCACTAAAATCTGTGGATAATCCGACATATCTCACCCGGTCCAGAACGATTCCATCCGGTTTATAGTTCTCTGCAAACTCTTTTAACAGGCTCAGTTCGTAAGAACACACTTCTTTGTTCCCGGGGTTGACAAATATCTCGCCAAAGTCATCTATAGAACCTACTGTTTTTAATGCTTTTTCTTCGGTACTTTTCTGAATGACTGCATTTCCGCCTTCATCCAGTCCATATACTTCGCATTGCCATCCTTCTCTGAATCCTTTCATAAGAGAATGTCTGTTTTTTTTATTGCCCTCCGCAAACACATCAAATGCTGCATAGCACTTCATTCCTAACTCTCTGATTATCTTAAAACACTCTGCGGCATAATCAATATCTGCGGCAAATTCCCCGTCAAATTCTGAATAATGATCTGCCAGACTGCTCTTGTACAGAACAAACCCTGACGTGTCCTTGACGCTTAAGATAATTCCTGTCATTCCGGCTTTTTTGCATTTTTCCATTGCTTCACGGAATTTTACACTATCTGAAATGAGTTTTTTATTTGCCTGGATCTCAATCCAGACTTCGTAAACCTGATCCATAATTTATCCCTTTACAGCTCCGCTGACTGCCTCAATATAATTTTTCTGGAACATCATGAATACGATCAGCACCGGAATGATGGAAATAATTGTACCTGATGCAACATATCCAAATTTATAGCTGAACGAACCATTTAAGTACTGCAGTGCTGTTGCCAGAGGATATTTCTCCGGATCCTGTAATACGATGATCGGCCATAAGAATGCGTTCCAGTTTGCAATAAAGTCAAAAATAACGATTGTTGATACACTTGGAAGTATTCCCGGAATCATAACATTTTTCCAGATTTTCAGTTCTCCGGCACCATCTAATTTTGCAGCTTCAATCAGTTCCTTTGGAATGCCAAGGTATGCCTGTCGAAGTAAAATAATACTAAAGGCTTTTGTGGATGATGGAAGAATAACGCCTAACATTGTATTCAGTAAATGCATTTTCGTAATGATCAGATAGTTGATGATCATGCCTGCGGCTGCCGGAATAATCATCGTTCCAACCAATATCGTAAATATTATATTTTTTCCTTTAAACTCCATAGTTGCAAGTGGATATGCGCAAAGGGAAGAAAATACAACGTCAATTATAATTCCGCCAAAAGTGATGATCACCGTGTTCCAGATGTATTTTGGGAGATTCATATACTCCATAACTCCGGTATAGTTGGAAAACGAAAAATCACTGATACTAAAATGGAGATTGTAAATATTGGCTCCTGTTCTTAACGAAGACAGTAATAACCAGATAAATGGTCCGGCACAGATGATCGCAATGACAATCAGCAATAAATAGGTAAAAAAGTAATCTGCGGCTTTTTTTGCTTTTCTTTTCATGACAAGTTTATTCATTGTTTGTCATACCTCCTCTCTTACCATATACAAATACTACAATACTTAACATTGTTGTGACAACTGCCTGTACTGCTCCGATGGCTGCTGCATACCCAAATTGGAAATCCGAGAAAGCTTTCGTATATGAGTAATAATTGATAACCATTGTAGCGTCATTCGGACCACCCTTTGTCAATACAAACACAACATCAAATACTCCGATTGCCGAAATAACAGAATTCAGTGAACAGAACCAAATGTATGGTTTCAACATTGGTAATTTTATTCTTGTAAATACTTTTACTGCATTGGCTCCGTCAATGGTTGCTGCCTCACAGAGTTCCTGAGGAATCCCCTGTAAACCTGCCAGATACATCATCATATAATAACCAAGTCCCTGCCAGATAGTAATAAACATTAAACATATCATGGCCGTGTTTTTATCACTTAAGAATCCAAGCGGCATGGAAATGACTTTCCATTCTTTTAATGCTGTATTGATGATACCGCTGGTATCAAAAATAAATCCCCACATAATAGAAACCGCTACCATAGAAGTAACAACCGGTATATAAAACAGAGTACGGAAAATCCCGATTCCTGGTAATTTCTTATTTACTAATACTGCTAAAAGAATTGATAAAATCTGAATAATAGGAACAACGACTACAAAAATAACGGAGTTTTTAATTGAAATCCAAAATACCCTGTCATGAAAGGCTTTCACAAAGTTCTTCAGACCTACAAATTTTGTCTGTCCAAGTACAGAATAATCATAAAACATCAATACCAGACTTCCGATAATCGGTATTATGGTAAATAAAATAATAATAATCAGTGCAGGTGTCATAAATCCATATGCTTTTAATGTCTGTCTTCTCTGCACACTCGAATGTTTTCCGGTCATAAATAAAACCCTCCTGTATGATATCGCCCCAGGAACCGATATCTATCCTGGGGCGGTGCATCAATTTACCCTGCTATATTCTATTCAAGTTCAGCAAGGATTCCATTTACATCTGCTTCTGCCTGATCTAATGCAGTCTGAACATCATCACCATTAGTGATCGCTGCTTCATATGCCTTATCAACAGCGGTCTGGATATTGGACTGATCTCCAATTCCTAATGAAAAGTCTTTAGAGGTTAAGCTTGCCTTTGCAGACATTGCACTTGCCTGTCCTTCCAGAGTCGCTGTGTCAGATGTGAAATATGGATCTTCACTTGCTGCTGTTGTTGACGGGAAGATAGAAACTTCTTTACAGAATGCAAGCTGGTTCGCATCGTTTGTCACATAGTTAGCAAATGCGATTGCTGCTTCATGGTTTTTGCTTGCTTCCGGAACAACAAGGTTCATTAATGGGTTTCTGGATAATCCATTTTTACCTGTTAATGGTGTGGATACACCAACTTTCTCATAAATATCCGGAGCCTCATCTTTGATTCTGGAAAGTGAGGAACCGGAAGAGCTTACGATTGCCAGTTTTCCGGATTCAAAAAGCTTTAACATCTCATCCCAGTCACCCCATTTTGTCTTAGGAATGACCCCTTTATCTGTATACTCTTTGTATTTGTTCAACAGGTCAACCGTTTCCTGTGTATTAAATGCTGCTGCAGTCTTATCTGCATTTAATACATCAATGCCTTCCTCAAAGAGGATATTAAAGAATTCATCCGGCATAAAGAGGTATGCACCGGTTTTGTTGTAGAACTCTTCTGCTTCTTCTAATGCCTCATCAAATGTTGTAGGAACTTCTATTCCTGCCTTATCAAATAATTCCTGATTATAGAACATGATGTCCGGTGATGCGTACCATGGGAATGCATATACGGAATCACCAATCTTGGCAGAATCCCAGAGATCCGGGATATAAATAGATTTCTGCTCATCTGTAGCTTCTTTGTTCAGATCAACTAATGCTCCCTGTCCGGCTAATGTTAAAGTAAACTGTGTGTTTAAGTTCACAACGTCCGGCGCTGCTCCTCCGGCTACGGATGTGACAAGTTTGGACTGGATATCTCCATAAGGAACGTCTGTCCAGTTAACTGTTACACCCGGATTCTCGCTTTCATACTGGGCGATCATGTCATTAAAGAAATCACCGAATGCTGCTTTCAGATCGATTGTCCAGAACTCAATTGTTACATCTTCTCCTGATGCCTGATTGTCCGCACTTGCAGTAGTCTCTGTGGCGTCTGATGCTGTGCTGTTGTCTGCTGCTGCGTTGCTGTCACTGCCACCACATCCAGCGAGCATGGAAACTGCCATAGCTGCACATAAAAGTGTACTTAAAAGTTTCTTTTTCATATTTTTTCCTCCTTAAGAAAATAATCTATATAAACCTGTCCGGTTTATAATCTCTTGTTCATCCGATCACGGATGGTGAAACAATATCTGACCATAAATTATAGTTAAGTTCTTCGATATTATTTTTCTCGAAGTAACAAAATGGCTGATATGTTTCTTCAAGTTCTTCAATACAGGCAAGTTCTCCATTTGCATACTGCTTTAAAATTCTTGCCGTGTCTGCCAATCTTCTGTCTAATCCTCCGATACGGATGGTCTGTATCTCAAATCCGAAAGATTTATTCTCTCTCTTCCACTGCTTTTCGAACGCAACATAAAATGCATCGAGTTCTCTGCGGATTACCGGGATATCTTCCCTTGCAATTGCAAGTAGTTCTTTTTTTTCTCCCTCCGTGTAAGCCTTTCGGATTCTTATCCCGAGATCAGCTTTATGCTTTAACACTATGCATAGCAGCTGCATATTATTGAACATGTACGCCAGACATCCATGTGAAGCCGCCTGTTCCATATATATTTCCGCCTGTGCAAATCTTTCTGCTGTATCCTCTTTCACTACAGAATCAAACGTTCCGATCAGCGGATCGTTATAGAGCAGATATTTGCTGCAATTATTATGAATCCTGCCATCCTCAAGATAAGGATTCACGAGATCTATCTTCATAAATTCACTGAATTTGTACCCCGTAAGCTTTTCAAATGAACGGTCGTTCATCTGACTTTCATATGCCACCGATGCATCTTTAAAGAATGTTGGCAATACAGAAAAGCAGCTTGCTTCTGCCCCATCATCTCCCCAGCATGTGACTGTATAAGAATCTATTCCAAATTCTTTACAGGACTTCATAGATGCCCCACCAGCCAGAATACTATAGGCATTGTGAGGAACAAATCCTGTCCATTTCCATGCACCACCGGCAAATCCAAGTCTTCTGCTGATTGGAAGCTGTTTCTCAAAATTATCATGATAGCGCTTTTCTTCTGTTGAATAATAATCCCAGTAAACAATCTGTAATTCCTCCGGGATCGTAAAGCTGTTATCTCCATTGTCCAGCATATGGACAAACATATCACTCCACATCTGTGGTCTTAAATGATATTTTCTGCAAAGCTTAAGTACCATCGACAGATGCGCCATCATAAGCTCACTCTTCTTTTTAAATCCATTCTTTGTCAGGTACTTTCCTGCCCCTAAAAGCTCCGCTTCATCCATTCCAATATTGATAAAATCAGTGGAAAAACATTCCGATATATTTTTGATCACATGATCTAAAAATGTTTCTGTACGCTCATCACCGACTAAAAGAATATCTTTTGTGTCGGTGATCCTGTCATATTGCTCATATCTTACAATCTGATTCAAATGTGCAAGTGTCTGAATATATGGTCTCAATTCAATTCCGAATTCTTTTGCATATCTGTCCAGTTCACAGATTTCCTCATGAGTCATTCTGCCACGCATATATCCGAAATATGGTTCCTCTTCCACAAAAAAGGTATCTTCCATGTAAAGTCCCACAAACTTATATCCCAGACAGGCTGCATAACAAATCATCTGCCGGATGGTATCTGTTTTCAGTACTGCATTTCTGGACAAATCCAGCATAATGCCAAAATCACTGAAACTACATTTTTCCCCGATCTCCTGCTTTACCTGATGTTCCATTCCTGAAAGAAGAAGCAGTGCACGGCACATATCCGGCAAGCATCCGTATTCCACCACATACCTGTCATCCTCTCTGTGGATAAAATAGCCATCTCTGTCTGTGTTCTTTAATTCGATGACAGCAGTCTGATCAAGACTTTTCTCTTCACGAAAAAGATCTGTATATTTTTTCATTTCTTCAATTGCTTTCTGTTCCTGCTGCTGCGTATTCAAAATTGCAAGATTCATATTTTATCCTCTCAACTGTTCCTGATAGCTGCAATTATAACATGACCTCAATTTTGCACAAGTAGTCTGGTCTTTTCGGAAAGTAGAATATAAAATATGACCAAAACAAAAATTGTCTGAAATTACTTTCAGACAATTTCTACACTTATCTCTTTTTCTGCAAATGCTCTATATGATTTCATACTTCAATTCTAAGAACTTTCTTCTTCCATTAATTCTGCATTTCCCTGAACAGCGGACATAGTTTCTTTGTATTTTTTTACCTTATAATATGTATTATTTGCAAAATAATATGCAAACAAGACATCAAACAGCATAAGCAGCGAAAACTGTGGCGACACCATATTTCCAGCCTCTGCATTTTTCGTTCCTGCCACTCGGATCAATTCGTCACAGCACTCTGCCGTCTCAGCGCTTTCATTTATTGTTATGTAAACCACTGATGCACCTTTCTTTTTTGCGATCCGCACACTGTTGTTCACTTCTTTCGTTTTTCCGCTCAATGAGATTGCGATCACCAGTGTTTCTTCATCTGTAAGCGCCGCACACATCTGCATTAACTGCGCATCTGTCACTGCCTCCATCGGGAGTCCGATGCGGATAAAACGCTGCTGAAACTCCTTTGCGATCAACCCTGGACTTCCTATTCCAAATATATAGATTTTACGTGCATTCTCCAGCTTCTCAACTACTTTCCTTATCTGTTTCTCATTCAACAACCCAAACTCTTCCTGAAGAATACTCGCATAACTTCCTTTTATCTTCTTCGTAAAACTACTGATATCCGGTTCCATATCCTCTTTCGGAATATCATTTTCCAAATCCTTTTCATAAGAAAAAATCAATTCCCTGTATCCCTTATACCCACATTTCTTCGAAAATCTTGACAAAGCTGCTTCCGACACATAAAGACGTTTGGAAATGTTCTTAGATGAAAAATCCATTTTTTCCGTATTGCTGAGAAAAAAATCTGCAATGCTTCGTTCTACCGGTGTCATATTGTTATAGGAATTAAACATATTCTGTTTGGTTTCATTCTGATAATATATCATAGAATTCTCGCTACTCTTTCCAATCCATGAGTTCTAATATTTTTTCTTTCAAAATATGTGCTGTTTTTTTGTGTGTCATAACCGATGGATGATCACCTGTTCCCATTCCATCGTTTTTATTCATTAACGGCAATTCTAAAAAATAGCATTTCACTCCCTGCCTGCTGCATTCTTCCGCAACTGTCTGTATTGCGGGCAGTAACGTTCTCTCCATCAAGCCATACTGTAATAAAATTGGTGTATCCGGATATACTTCTGAAATTCTCCGGACAAATGCCAGATATCTGGCACCAAACTTTTCTTTTCTGCCCTCATCATCTCTAGTATAACTTGCATCATTCGTTCCGAGATTGATTGAGATTAAACCAGGGATAAAATCCAAATCCTTACCTGTCTCAAATAATTCCGGCATTAAAATATCCGTAAGCGGCAATTCAGTCTCCGGCGGTATCCATCTGGAAATAATTCCACCCCCACTCCAGCAGACATACCATGGATCTGCC
>ULOI01000731.1_pt1 | contig 10477 bp, 7 predicted proteins | sample 1952231 | NCBI WGS metagenome assembly ULOI01 (sample SAMEA4835593, study PRJEB28245) | human gut metagenome | biome: gut microbiome; material: fecal sample | place: Denmark | collected 2008
TGATTGCCGATATTGTTTTTGGCATATACTTGGTTTGCATTATCGTGTTTTTGGCCTTTACGATAGATTTATCCAAGCAAAATGAACGGGAAAACAGGAAATCCGAACCTTTTCCGACAATTTTTAGTGAAAACGGCGTTAACAAAAATTTTTCGGCAGGCGTGGAAAAATATATATCCGACCATTTGTCGGCACGTGATAAAATGATTGATGGGTATTTTGCCGTTTTATCCGCATTTGACCGCCGCGGCAATAAACAGGTTTTTATTGGCAAAGATGGGTGGTTGTTCGGCAATTTTGTCGGCAATTCGCATAATTTTGAAATGCTGTCATATTATCAAAGGAAGGTGGGTTTCAGCGTTAGACATTTGGAAAAAATCAAAGCGGATTTGAAACGCTTGAGTGATTGGGCAGCGGCGCGCGACATAAAATTGTATGTTTATTTTCCGCCCGACAAACAAACAATTTACAAAGAATATTACCCGTCGTTTATCACGTTGCCCGACGAACCGACTTTGGTAACCGAAGTGGAAGAATATTTAAAGGGTTCAATCAATATTATTTCGTTGGAAGATGCCTTTTTAAAACATCGGCATCAAGATTTGTTGCACTATAAAACCGAAAGCCATTGGACGCCCGCGGGCGCGTATTTGGCCTATCGCCTTATCATGCAACGGTTAGGGCAAGATTTTGATGCCTTAAAACCGCTCGGCGAACAGGATATTCGTGTCACCAAAACGGCCGAAGTTATCAGCTGTGTCGAAACGGGCGGTTATCGGCGCACATATAAAGGCAACTTGTATAACATGTTGGGCAAGCCGTCTTATATTGATGTGCATGAACCGCTGTACAAAAAATATACGTTTAAAAATCAAGCGCAAATCAAAACCGATTCGAAACCGCCGTTTGAAACAAGCTTTAATCCGAACGGCCAAGCGTTAAAAATTTATATCATCAGCGATTCGTATAGTGATTATATAATGCCGTTTTTATCGGCAACATTTGAAGAGGTTCGCAAAGTGCGCATTAACCAAGGCAAATGGGGTATCCGTTTTGACAGCCGCGCATCCGATGTTGAAAACTTTAAACCCGATATTTTGTTGTTGGGCATTTCGGATTTAAAAATGATTGAATTATTGAAAATTTGGTGACGCAGATGTTGTTCAGTTCGTTGACATTTTTGCTTTTCTTTTTGCCGATGGTTTTGGCGCTGTATTATATTGTGCCGTCAAAAGGGCGCAACGCCTTGTTATTGGCGGCCAGTTTGTTGTTTTATGCTTGGGGTGAACCGGTTTATATCATCGCCATGGTATGGGTCATTTTAATGGTATATGTCGGTGCCCTTGTTATCGATTCTTTAAAAAAGACGAATGCGCGGCAATATGTTTTGATATTCACGGTTTCGAGCATATTGGGTACATTGGCGTATTTTAAATACATGGGCTTTATTTTGCAAAATTTGCCCTCCTTTAACGGGATAGACATACCGTTTGTCGAAATCATCATGCCGATCGGGATTTCATTTTATACGTTCCAAGCCGTTTCCTATATCGTTGATGTCTATCGCGGCGATGTCAGGGTGCAAAAAAATCCGTTTAAAGTTGCGTTGTTTATTTCTTTGTTTCCGCAACTGGTCGCGGGGCCGATTGTCAAATACCATGACGTGTGCGAACAACTGGGCAAGCGCAGCGTTTGTTTTGATTCATTTATAAAGGGGGTAAAGCGTTTTATCATTGGGCTTGGCAAAAAGATTATCATTGCCAATACGTTGGGCGAAGTGGTGGATAAAATCTTTGCCCTGCGCGTGGATGAATTGTCTCCACAGCTTGCTTGGGTCGGTGCGGTATTTTATGCCATGCAGCTGTACTACGATTTTTCGGGTTATTCAGATATGGCCATCGGTTTGGGGCATATGTTCGGCTTTAAATTTTTGGAAAACTTTAATTATCCGTATATTTCCAAATCAGTTACCGAATTTTGGCGGCGGTGGCATATGTCGCTTTCCACGTGGTTTAAACAATATGTTTATATTCCGTTGGGCGGCAATCGTGGCGGCAAAATTAAAACGTTGCGCAATTTGGCAATCGTGTTCTTTTTAACGGGATTGTGGCATGGTGCCGCTTGGAATTTTATCGTGTGGGGATTATACCACGGCGCGTTTATCATCTTAGAAAAAGCAACCGGTTTATTCGGGCGGCAAATGACGGTTTTTTCGCGCGCGCTCGGCCATATTTATTTATTGGGTGTCGTGGTTGTCGGGTGGGTGATTTTCCGTGCGCCCGATTTGACATATGCATGGCAGTATATCCGAATGATGTTCGGGTTGTATCAAGGGCAACCGGCCTATACATTAACTTATTACGTCACATATTGGAGCGGATGTATTTTTGCGATAGCTGTCCTTTGTTCGGCCGGTTTGTTCAAAGGCGTCTTGTTAAATGCGCGGCAAACAACGGCGGTTGTTGTTATCAACGTTTACTTGCTCGGGATGTTTGTATTTTGCCTGATGAATTTGGTCAATGTATCCTATAACCCGTTTATTTATTTCAGGTTTTGATAAACGCCAGCCATTAGGGCACCGTTCAAAGCAAAATGCTTTTTTGCACATTTGACGGCCAATGCTTATCGGGGGTGTTTGCCCGTTAAACCCGTGTAAATTGCCACCGAGCCGAAAAGGCTTTTAATTAAAATCGGCGCCGACGGCATCCATGACGGATTTGTATCCTTTGTCACGCAAAATGGCGGCTAACTCGGTATTAATGCGATTGACGATATTAGGGCCTTCGAAAATTAATGCTGTGTGTATTTGTACCAGTGATGCGCCCGCCGTAATTTTTTCAAAAGCGTCTTGTCCCGTAAAGACGCCGCCGCACGCGATAATCGGCAATTTGCCCATTGTGTTTTGATAAATGCGCCGAATAAGTTCCGTGGACATATCGCAAATTGGTTTGCCCGACAAAACGCCGATGTGGTAGTATTTTTTGTCTTGCAACAATTTTCTGGAATGTTTGGATAAAGATTGTCCGCCTGCGACGATGACGCCGTCGGCTTGCCCTTCCATAAGAGAAGAACACACCAAGGCCACTTCCATCGGCGTGATGTCCAGCGGCAATTTAACCAATACTTTGGGCGTTTGAATCGGAGCGGCAATTTGAACCGCCTTTTTAACCGCTCTGATTATCGGCAAAATGGTGGATTTATCAGAAATGATGTTTGATAATTCGGTATCGGGGTGTGAAAAATTCAACACGATATAATCGCAGTACGGCGCGACCTTTTGCGCCATCATCGTGAATTCTTTTTCATAGGTCATCAAATGCCCTTGTTTGACATTTTCCGATTCAAACGGCGTGGACGTGACAATATTAATGCCGATGATGTGCGGCAAATGCCGCCTGGCGGTAAAAATGGGAATCATCTTTGAAATGCCGGGGTTTCGGTACCCCAGCGGTTGCATTAAAATGGCTTTGTCGCGCATCAGGTAATATGCCTTAGAAGCAGGCATTTCTTTTTCCAATGTATATGAGCCGAATTCGCCGAACCCAAATCCGACTTGAATTAAGCCGTCGATTAAATCCCCTTTTTTATCAATGCCCGCAGCCACGCCCATCGGGTTGTTAAACGTAAAGCCCATTGTATTGACTTTTAATATCGGGTCATAAATCCGTCTGGCCGGAAAAGCGCCGTCGCGAATGCCGAAAGACATTAAACGTTTTGAAAATTTTAAGCTGAACTTGCTGGTTATCCACCAAAACAAGTTAAACAATAAATTTGTCAAGCTAACGTTTAAATATCTTTTCATTATTTACTCCGTTTCTTTATACTTAGCGCGCAATTCTTCCTGACGTTCGGGCGTAATCTTGGAAAATAACGGGTCGGACGGGTTGATTTTATCGCCCGCCTTTAACGTTTTTAAAAAGCTTTCGGCTTTTTCGTTCGGCCAAACGAAATTGGCCGGCTTATTTAAAACGTCCAACATCTTTTCGGCCGTTTGCGGCATAATCGGTGCCGATAAATTGGCATACAAATAAATCAAGTTAAGCGCCGTATTTAAAATCGTGCCGGCACGCGCTTTGTCGGTTTTGGCCGCTTTCCAAGGTTCCGTTTTGGCAATGTAATTGTTGCCCGCAACGAACAATTCGCGCAAAGCCGCCATCGCTTTTCGAAATTCCAATCCATCCAAGTATGACGTGTACGAAGCGACCAATTCGTCCACCGTTTCATACAGTGCCGTTTCATCTTCGGTCAAATCGCCCATCGGCGGGACTTGTTCGCCGAAATTGTTGAGTGTCATTTTCAAAACGCGGTTGATGAAATTGCCCAAAACGTCATTTAAATCTTTGTTAATGACGGATGCAAACAATTCAAACGAAAAGGATGAATCGTCCGATTCGGGCGCGTTGGCCATCAACCAATAACGCCAATAATCGGCGGGGAATTCTTCCAATGCCGCATCCAAAAAGATGCCGCGCTGTGCCGATTTGGAAAATTTGCCGCCGGCAAAATTCAAGTAGTTAAAGCCTTTTAAAAATGAAACTTCCGTCCAAGCTTCGCGCGACCCGCGCAAGGTGGCCGGGAATGTAATTGAGTGGAACGGAATATTGTCTTTGCCCATAAATTCGGTATGGCGCACGTCGGGCGCATTTAGCCACCAATCTTCCCAATTGCGATTATCTTTGTCCATGTCCGCCCATTGTTTCGTAATGCCGATATACCCGATGGGCGCATCAAACCACACATAGAAGACTTTGTTTTCAAAACCATTCCGCGGCACGGCAAAACCCCATTTTAAATCGCGCGTGATACCGCGTTCTTTTAAGCCTTCTTTGAGCCATTTTTTCGCCGTCGTATAGGCAATATCGGGCCAAATGCCGCGTTTGGTTTCAATCCAATTTTCAAGCTCTTCTTGCATTTTGGGCAATTGCAAAAACAAATGCTTGGTCGGGCGGATTTCGATGTTCGTGCTGCCCGAAATGCTTGAACGCGGGTTGATTAAATCGGTCGGGTCCAATAATTTCGTGCAATTTTCGCATTGGTCGCCTTTGGCTTTGTCATACCCGCAATGCGGACACGTTCCGATAACATAGCTGTCGGGCAAATAACGGTCTTCGTCAATCGAATAAACTTGATTCGTTGTGCGTTCTTCAATCAAGCCGTTTTTTTCCAAATCGTGAAAAATGCGATAAACGATTTCTTTGTTTTGTTCAGAGCTTGTTTGTCCGAAATAATCAAACGACAAATTAAACCCTTCATATAATGCCGCTTGGCGGTCATGATATTTTTTGCAATAATCGCGCACGTTAATACCTTCTTTAATCGCGCCGACTTCGGACGAAGTGCCATGGTCATCCGTGCCGCAGACAAGCAAAACCTGCTCGCCCTTTTGGCGCAAATATCTGGCATACACGTCAGACGGCAACAAGCATCCGACCAAGTGTCCCAAATGGGGCAAGCCGTTCACGTATGGTAAAGCCGAAGTTATCAAATGTTTTGTCATATCTCATCCCTTTATAATAACTAATGTTTAATGTGTTTTATCTTTTCAAAATACGGGGTGCGGCAGGTGTCTGAGGTTCCTTAACCACCGGAAGGATAAAAGGAAAAAACACCTGATGAAATCCTCATTTTTTCCAATTATATGCAAAAATTAAAAAAACTGCAAGAAAACTTGATTTTTATTTTGAATTAATATATAGTTTATCCATTCATTTGTAACAGATATTTAAGAAAGGGTAGTTAAATGGCTCGCGTAACCGTTGAAGATTGTATTGAAAAAGTGCCAAACCGTTTTGATTTGGTGTTAATTGCCGCCGGCCGGGCTAAGGCTTTGGGCGCAGGCGTTACGCCGACTTTGCCGCGCGACAATGATAAGAACACCGTCGTGGCTTTGCGCGAAATTGAAGAAGGCACCATTGATTTGGACGGCGTGAAAGACGGTATCATCATCGGTATGCAAAAATATGTCGGTGCGCAAGAAACAGCCGTAGACGCCGAAGAAATTAAAGAAGTCGAAGCCGAAATTATGGGCGGCGGTTTGTATGCCGACAGCGAATTTGTCGAATCCGAAGCTTTCCAAGTGGTCGACGATTTGGGCGAATAAGCCCGCAAGGAGGCGTTTTTGAGGCAATATGAACTTGTCGAACGCGTAAAATCTTATGATCCCAATGCTGATGAAGACGCCATCAATCGGGCTTATTTATTCGCTTTAAAGGTTCACGGTTCACAAAAACGCGAATCGGGCGAAGCTTTTTTTGTCCATCCGGTCGAAGTGGCGGCCATCCTGACACAATATAAATTGGATGCGACGACGATTATCGCCGCTTTGTTGCACGATACGGTCGAAGATACCGCCGCATCCTATGCCGATTTGGCGGCTTTGTTCGGCGATGATGTGGCCAAATTGGTCGAAGGCGTCACGAAGTTGGACAAATTGCAAGTATCGTCCGAAGCGGCGCGCCAAGCCGAAAGTTTCCAAAAATTCGTGTTGGCGATGAGCGAAGACATCCGCGTATTGCTGATTAAATTGGCCGACCGTTTGCATAACATGCGTACGTTGCACTATCGCAAAGACCCCGCTAAGCGGCGTAAGGTGGCGGTGGAAACGATGGAAATTTATGTGCCGTTGGCCGAAAGGATCGGCATGCAACAGCTCAAAGACGAATTGGAAAATTACGCATTTCAAACGTTGCATCCCGAAGCGTACGAATCCATTGACACGCGTTTAAAGTTTTTAAAAGAGCAGGGCAAAGACCAAGTCGCCCAAATCATGGAACAATTGCAAAAAGATTTGGACGAACATGATATCAAGGGCGAAATTACCGGCCGCGAAAAACGCCCATATTCCATTTGGCGCAAAATGCAACGGCAAAATATAGCCTTTGAACAAATTTGCGATATCATGGCGTTTCGCGTGATTGTCGATTCTGTTGAAGATTGCTATAAAACATTGGGGGTTATCAATACCAAATATCCGATGATTCCGGGGCGTTACCGCGATTTTATTTCAACGCCTAAACCCAACGGGTACCGCTCGTTGCATACGGGGGTTATCGGACCGCTTAATCAACGTATTGAAGTTCAAATCCGCACCCACGAAATGCACCAGGTTGCCGAATACGGCTTGGCTGCACATTGGGAATATAAACAGGGTGTCCACCGCGAGGGTAAGCAATACCGTTGGTTGCGCGAGTTGTTGGAGTTGATGAACCATTCGTCCAATCCTGGCGAATTTTTGGAACATACCAAAATGGCGATGTACCAAGACCAAGTGTTTTGTTTCACGCCCAAAGGGGATTTGATTACGCTTCCCAAAGGTGCGACGGCCATTGATTTTGCCTATGAAGTGCATTCGCGCGTCGGCGATACGACAGTCGGAGTTAAAATCAACGGGAAAATCAAACCGTTGCGTACCGTATTGCAAAACGGCGACCAAGTGGAAATTTTGACGGCCAAAAACCAAACGCCGTCAGCCGAATGGGAACGCATTGCGATAACGCCCAAAGCCAAAGCCAGCATCCGCCGCTATTTGCGTACTCAGCGTCGCGCCCACTTTATCGAATCGGCGCGTACGATGTTTAACAACACATGCAAAGAATACGGCTTAACCTTTACAGACACCGATTTAAAGGGTGTTTTGGAAAAATATAAACAGCCGACACCCGAAGATTTGTTAGCCGTTATCGGCGAAGGCATTGTGCCGTTTACCGAAGTTTTCCATTTGGTTCATCCGGAACAAAAGCTCAAATTGCGCCGTGCCATTTCGTTCTTTAAAAAGGCCAAAACGCCCGCCGTTTCGGACAAATCGATGCCCGTTACGGGTCTGATACCCGGCATAGCTTTAAGCTTTGCCAAATGTTGCCATCCTGTGCCCGGCGACAAAATCGTCGGCATCGTCAACACCGGTAAAGGCGTTGCCATCCATACCCAAGATTGTCCTATTTTGCAAAAATTTGCCGATGAACCCGAACGGTGGTTGGATGTATCTTGGAACGAAAACATTGTTAAAGACAAATCCATGCCCGTGCGTGTCAAAATCTCTTTGGAAGACAAACCCTCCGTCATGCCCGAATTGCTTGGCATCATTTCCAAACACAACGCAACTGTCACCAACTTTTCCACCCTGACTAAAAGCGGCGGTTGGAGCGAAATCTACCTGGACATTGAAGTTAAAAACGCCGAACATCTTGATGTTCTTTTGCAAGCAATTCGGTCGTATAAGGCTGTGTCATATGCGACTCGCGTCCGGGGGGTGTAAATGGTTTTTAAAAGGTACCTGGCGGCCTTTGTGAATACGGCCGAGTACGCTGTTGTACACGGCATATTCCTAAAGGCCGTCATCTCCTCTTTTAAAAAACATTTACGGTTGGTGTATTGTAAGGTATCTAGCGCCATTTGTGAAGGCAGGCAAGTAGGTTTACTACGTGCCACCTTCCCAAATAACACTATATCCTCTTCTAAAACAAATTTAAGGGCAACGGGGTTTCGTGTCATCTCCTCTTTTAAAAACCGTTTACGGTCGGTGTGTTGTAAGTTATCCAGAGCCAATCCTTTACCCGCTCAAGCAGGTTATCTACGTGAGGGATATTGGCATGGCACTATATTCTCTTCTAAAACAATTTTACGGTTACTTGGAAGGTTAATAATCAACGTGTCCGGCATATTCCCAAAGGCCGTCATCTCCCCTTTTAAAAACCATTTACGGGGAGTATTCGGTACTGGCGTGCGGGTAGGTTTTAGGTGCGGCGCTTTTGCAAATAACATTGTATCCTTTTTTCAAATTCATTCATCCAACATTTTAAAATCGGAGGGGTTATGATTATCGGCATGGGGACGGACATTGTTAGAATCAAGCGTATCGGTTTAACCGTTAAACGCTACGGCGACAAGTTTTTAAATCGCATTTTCACGCCTGCCGAAAGGGCTGCGGCCGAAAAATTGGCACCCCAAAATCAAACGGCTTATTACGCCAAACGCTATGCGGCCAAAGAGGCGGCATCAAAAGCTTTGGGCAGCGGTATCGGGCATTTGGCTATGTGGCAGGAAATCGAAATTTTAAACAATGCCGCCGGCGCGCCTGTTTTGACGTTAACAGGTCAAACGGCGGATACGTTGCATAAGTTGGCCGGTGGTGCCGCAGTGCGCACGTTCATTTCGCTCAGCGATGATGAATCGGCCATTGCGACGGTTATTTTTGAAATTTGACTTTTGCATTTTTGCATGATGGGATTTAAATCCTTTAAATCCGGTTACAAAATATATCTTGTTTGAATGCGATTCAGATGGGGCAATAAATATGCCCCTAAATCCGAATGTAAAACCCATCCGCCCGAACGAACGAGTGAAAAATTTGCCGCAGGCAAATTAAAATTTTACTTATCCCAACCCGTTTTGTCTGTTACGGAAATTACGTACAATTTTGTTTTCATGCATGGATTGCGGTTTAATTTGAGCGGCTTCAGTTTCTTTTGCATAGCGTGAAACCCACGTTAAACCGCCCACGCCGGCGGCAACGGCCAAAGCCGTGAAAGTAAAGCCCCACGGAAAAGGCCCGCTTTTTCCTTGGCGGCGGACAATATTGGGGTTGTCAATAGCATTATCCAACGCTTTTATGAGTTCCTTGCCCGATTTGCCGGCCATTACGTCGCTGGCGGCGGCAAAACGGTACACAAACGAATCCGTTTTATTATCTTGTGCGGCGCTGGTCGAATCGGTCTTATAGGCATTGGTGGCAAAAACCAAAGCATCAAAGGGCGCACGGCCGCGTTCAATTTCTTTTTTCGTAAGCTCAAGTGTTTTAACATATCGGCCATGTGCATCCAAATCGGGCGTTAAGACATAATCTATGGCTTTGCCCACCATGCCGGGTTCGGTTGTCGTTTCTTTGTATTGGGCATTTTGCGCATTGGCAAGCAAATCGACATCCAAAGCCCGTGTGCCGAATAAATCCATGACTTTGGCGGCTTGGTCCGGCGTATACCCGCTTAAATGATTGGCGGCGGCTATCGCCAAAGCGCTTTGGGCACGCCCCAAAAAGACCAGCGTGTTATCCGTCATTTGCGGCGTCAATATTGTAGAATGTACCCATTGCATATTTTGTTCGGCCATTTTAAATGTCATGATTTGGTTTGCGACATCGACCATATTAAATGCCACGTTTGTTTTGCCAAGTGGCAGTGCGACTATCATATCGTATTCACGCACTTGGCGGTCGGTTATAGCCGCTTTAAACGTGCTGAATTGTTTATTTAAGGCATCTTGCAACGCATCATTGACCGTTTTAAATTGCCCGCTTTGCAAATTGGCTTTCATCCGGTTGTACATATCTTCGCGAATACCCAAAAACAACGGATTATCGCCGAATTTTTCGGTTTCCATCCGCGGGTCGATGGCACGTCCGCGCAAATTGGTATAAGCTTTTAAAATTTCGCTGTCCATCTGCATCGGATTCGGGTTAAACGCCGGGAACCCGTTTTTAACG
>ULOI01048232.1_pt1 | contig 10477 bp, 11 predicted proteins | sample 1952231 | NCBI WGS metagenome assembly ULOI01 (sample SAMEA4835593, study PRJEB28245) | human gut metagenome | biome: gut microbiome; material: fecal sample | place: Denmark | collected 2008
AAAAAGTGTCCTATTTGTTAATCGGACAGGATTTGGGTCAGATTTCCGGCCAATACGGTAAAGACGATTTGGAAACGATTATTACGACAACGGCGGCCAAAGTTATTTTGGCTCAGAACAACGAACAAACGGCCGAACGTTTTTCCAAAATGATCGGGTCGAAAACGATTGAAGTTGCTTCGTCTTCGCGTACGGAAGGGTTTTCACAACAAACGAACCCGTTTGCGGCGAACATTTCGCGTTCTTTGCAAAGTTCAAATGTGGTGGGCGCATCCAGCATGATGAGTTTGGATATGTTAAAACAATATGTATTATACCAAGGGTTTTTAAATCGTCCGATTTTGGCGGATTCGCCGCGTTGGTATTTGGATAAAGGGATGAAGAAAAAATGTGCGTTGCCGACCGCGCCGTTTGTACCTTATTGGGTTGTGGCACAACGCGAAGAAACCGATATGCAAGCGCTTAAAACTTTAATGCAAGGCGAGTTGGCCGATTTTGAAGAATTGTTGGAAGAATAAAGCGGTTGTTTCGCCGGCATACGAATGTTAGGAAATTAAAATAACATGACTGAAGAACAAAATTTTATAGACGATGACTTTCGAAAAGAATTGGAAGCGTTTATACGTTCTCAAACGGCACCGCAAGAAGACATTCAAGAGCGCCCTCAGTCTTTTTGGGAAAAGTTGTTTAATGAGATGAATTTCCCCGGCATGGATTTAATGGCGGTCAGTTATTTTAATTTAAACGGTGATGATTTAATCGAACAACGCAGCGTGCTCAAAAAAACAACGCGCGACTTTTTAAAGTTGCTCGGCTACAGCTTTACCAATGATTTGCGTTCGGCAGGTGTGTCCGAAGAAGGCATTTTTTATATTAAAAAAGGCAAGTTGCCCGAAAATTACACCGTACATTTGAAGTATCCGCTGGACTACGGCGGCCGCATTGATTTTGATAATATGGTCCTCATTCAAAATCGCCCGTTTCATGATTTGATTCATGCCTATATTGACCAACAATTGTTGGGGCCGAACGGGTCGGTACGTCCGCGTCAATTATTTGTGCCGGTACCGGTCGGGAAAATTTACGTACCATTTTCGGGTATTACCGGTTCGGGCGGCAAGAATAAACAAGACCGCAGTGTGTTGGCGGGATTTACGCAGAGCGCTTTGGCCGAAATAGCGATGAAAAATATGCCCGGCAGGTAAAAAATGCTTCTGCCCGAGTAAGGGTTAAAGCCTTTTTTAAGGGAATGAGTAAAGGATTAATAAGCAAAAATGACGACGTCACTGTTAAAATCGATTCTAAAAAAAATGTATCACGATTATGCCATTGTGTTCCCGGGGCTTGACCCGATGGAAGCGCAAAGAGCCTCCGTTGTTTTGATGAAATCAAATGTACCCAAAATCCCGAGCGATTATGTTCAATTTTTATCCATGACAGATGGGTTGTCATGGAACGGTTTGACTTTGTTTTCTTTGAACGACCATGAACGGGAACAAGGTGCTTTTGTCCATCCCGGCATCATGCAACAATTTGGCATGTATGTGTCAAATCCGCTGTTGGAAAAAAAATTGGTTTTGGGGATGGCACCGGAAGAATTAATTGTTTTTTATCCTGCTCAAAACGAATATCAAATTTTGGATAGATATACTTACGGCGTTATCATAAAATTACCACGTTTTTATGATGTTTTATATTTTTATGCTGGGTGTTTGATGGAAACGGCTGAGTAGGTTTGTGGCGAATTTATAATTTTTCTTGTGAGCAAATTTGTTTTTAATTTGAAAAAGTTCAAAAATACTATATTTTTATTTGTCGGTTTGTTTTTTATTGTAATGGGTTTGAAAATTTGGCCGAATTATGAAAAAAATGAACCTGTCATGTGTTACAAACGCCAAGAAAGGATTATTCCTTTTAAGGTAATTGGTGTCCTTCAAACGCAGAATAATATCAATTTACATGACGATAAGGTTGAAATGACTCTTATCTATTCGGATATTAAACCCGAAGATTTTTATAAGAATTTCGAACTGAATACCTTTATTAAATCAAATGGGAAAATCCCAACAGCTGATTTTTCAAAAATAGTAATTGGTATTATTCTGTATAACACACCGAATAATGTTTTGGGTGTGGATGTCAAACAAGTTTATGAATTGATTAAATATCCGGATTGTTTTGATTGTTATGATAAGTGCAATAAAATTTTGGTGGGTATTGATATGGCGGTTGAAACGGGCGTTGATGAAAATTTGTTTCCTACGACCGTTATTCTAATTCAAATTGACCCGCCAAAGGAATGGAATAGAAAAAACATATCGATTCATCTGAATAACTATAAATCAGATAAATTATGGGACGATTTTTTAAAAGGAGTTTATAAGTAAACACCTTATTTACTTTTCCCCCTCATCGGGATAATGGATATGGCCGCCGCAAACAGGTTCGCTGACCCCCGTTGTTGAAGGAAAAGAAATCGGCAATCCGAACAGTGAACGAACGGCTAAGAAGGCATATCCTTGAGAAGACAAAGCATTTTTATCCCACCCGAATTCGTTAGCCGTTTCAACGCGCACAGGGTTCAACGCACTTTTGATTTTAAGTACTAATGTGGGGTTGAGTGAACCGCCGCCCGATAAAATCCATAGGACCGGTTTAGAGGGCAAAAAGTGTTGCGCTGTGACCAATGCATCAGCAATGAAGGCCGTTAAAGTTGCCGCACCATCGGCAGGGGAAGAACCGTCGACTTGGTCCAATAAATCATTAAATTCGTTCCTGTCGGCAGCTTTTGGCGGCGTTTGCGTTAAATAAGGGTGTTTCATCAAACGTTTTAACAAGTTCGTATCTACATTCCCTTTGGCGCCCAATAAGCCATCATAATCCATTTCTTGGTTGTATTTTTTTTGTACCCACGTGTCTAATAAAATGTTGCCGGGGCCTACGTCAAAGGACATCAATTCGCCCACGCCCCCGATGTACGTCATGGCGGTAATGCCGCCTAAAGAAACAAACACCAACGGTTTTTCGAGTTCTTTGGTAATCGCTTCATAAAACGAAGCAAGCAACGGGCCGCCTTTGCCACCCGCCGCCAAATCCGATTGGATAAAACGATTGACAACCGGGCATTTGAAAGTATCGGCAATTAAGTTGGCATTCATTAATGTGATGTTCACTTTATGCATCGGATTGTGGTAAACCGTTTGGCCCGATAGGCCGATAATATCTATTTTCGGGTAGATTTTTTTGGATAGTGCGATGATTTCCTTAATCGCTTCAATAGCATGGATGGTAATTTGTTCTTCCAAGGATTTTAACAAATCCGTGCTGACGAAATCTTCTTCCTTGCGCAATGAAGCCAGTTGTTCACGCAATTCTTCAGGATAGCCGCGCGAAATGCAAATTGGTTCATCAAAAACATCGATGCCGTCGGTTGTCATGACGCATACGTCCACACCCGAAAAAGCAGCATCCGAGTAAACGCCGATGGCAATTTTTTTTGTTAACTGCATTTGCCTTCTCCAAACGGGCATGGCAGTTTTTCTTGTGCCGTTTCGATACGATTTTGAAGTTCGGTTAAAAATTCACGCTTTTGCAAGCCGGGTTCAATGGGTTTTAAAAATTCAACCGTTACGGTGCCGGGATATTTCATCATTTTGTTTTTCGGCCACACATAACCCGTATTGAGTGCAACTGGAACAACGGGTACTTTGCATTGTTCATAAAGCAAGGCAATACCCGGCGCGTATGGTTTTTTTTCGCCCGGTTTTGTACGCGTGCCTTCGGGGAAAATAATCAAATTCATGCCTTGTTGCAAATTTTTTTGTACACCGGTCAGCATTTTGCGCATTGTTTTGGCACCGCCGCCGCGATCAATCGGGATACAGCCTGTGCGCAAAGCGTAAAGTCCGGCAATCGGTATCCACATCAATTCTCGTTTTAATACAACGAATGAATCCGGAATAATGGCATGGAATAAAAGTGTTTCCATCGCGGATTGGTGTTTCGAAGCGACGATATAGCCGTTTTGACGCGGTAGGTTTTCAAGGCCTTTAAAGTTAATTTTAATACCGACAATCCATTTGAGCAATAGCGGTGTTATCGTTGTCCAAACAATCGGTACCCATAAAACGATTTTGCGCGGAAATAATAACAGCGGCAATGCGCCGACAAATAAAATGGCCGATACCAAATAAAAAACGATGATAAATATAATTGAACGGGTTAATCCCCAAGCCTTTTTCATAAAAACATCCTTTCTAGGAAATAATCTTTCAGGTGGACAAATAAATACTTATGGTATTCGATAAATAACAACCAAGCGTACCTTGTGTAAATCCAATCGACCGAATTGTCAAATGATTTCGGAAAAACCGGATACGGGACGACTTTTAAATACGGAATATGGCGGCGGATTTCATAACGGCTGCGCGGCATATGGTAAAAGCTGGTGACCAACAAAATTGAACGGACATTTTTGCCGCGAATCCATCCGGCTGTTTCGCGTGCATTTTGAACAGTGTTGTCAGCCAAATATCCCAACGTTACTTTGTCATGCACGGCAGGGTCGATAATGCTTAAAATCTCCTTAGGCGCGACTTTTTTATTCACGCCGGATATCAATAAAGAATCGGCTTTGTTTTCTTTTAACAAAGCGGCGGCCGTGTCGATTCGGTCATTTCCGCCCGTTAATACGACGATTGCATCGGTGCGTTCATCGGGCGTAAATTTAAAGCTGATAGCATATAAAACGAACAGGCAAAAACCCAGTGCCCAACCCAACAGCCCCAAAAGAATCGTATATAAAAATAAATGACGGGCGACTTTTTTAACCTTTTTCATCGATTAAACCTTTATCATTTACAAAACTCTTTTCAGCGTCGATAAAACGGTTTGAAGTGTTGTTAAAAAAGACAGGCAACTGAAAAAAACGGGCGTCAGGTATAAAACAATCCATTGCATCCGTGTAAAGGGAATTGAAAAATCGGCGGCAATAGAACCAAAGAAATATGAAATGCCCAAAATGACGGGCAGGGCGACCAACAATCCGAATATGCCACCCATGCCCGTTAATTTAAAACTGCGAATAGCGTATTGGATAGCGATGTAAAAATCATTTGCCCCCATCATATGTACCAAATTAATGACGGGACGGTGGACGGCCAAGCTTGTCCTCGTCGAATAAATAACGGTAAAAGCCGTTGTGAAAATCAATAACAGCAAAATGAAACTTGTCAATTTTATCATGCCGTTTGCCATTTTTATTAAGTTGGCAAGCCAAATGCGGTGGCTGTCCAAAACGGCGGACGGCACTTGGTCAGCCAATTCCGTGATAATTGGTTCCAATTGCGGCGGATTTTGCGTATCAATCGTCACGTCAATCAGTTTTGGCAACGGCAGAGAGGTCAAATCGGCCTCATCCCCCATCCATGGTTCCATGAGTTGTGCCATTTGTTCGTCGGATAAAACGGTTGCCCCCAAAATGCCGGGCGAAGAACGCAACAGAGTTAAGGTTGTTTCGATTTCATCGGTAAGTTGTTTGGCTCTGGAATGGCCCTTTTCATCAACGGTCGGGATTTGCACGGTCAAGGAGCCCGCCACGCCTCGGTTCCACTGGGTTAAAAAGCTGTATGCCGACATCCCGCCAGCCAATGTCAACACGGCCAAAAAGACCATCAGCATGCTGACCCACGGCAAAAAGAAGCGCGAAGAATCTTGGGCAAAAGGAATATCGGCGCGTTTAGTCATTCTTATCCCCCTTATTAAACAATTTTGTGGCCATGTCATCTTGTTTGACGGTTGAATCGATAATTTGCAAGCGGCCGTGTTCCAAATGCAACCTTGGGAAACCGAAATGTTTGATAAGCGCTTGGTTGTGCGTTGCAATGACAAGCGTTGTGCCGAGTTTGTTCAATTCCAAGAACAAATGCAACAACCGTTTAGCCATCGCATCATCCACGTTGCCGGTCGGTTCGTCGGCCAACAAAATGCGAGGGCGGTTGATGACCGCTCGGGCAATCGCAATACGCTGTTTTTCCCCGCCCGACAATTCAGGTGGGAAAGCGCGCATTTGTTTTTCCAATCCGACCCAAGAAAGCATCTCGCTGACGTGGCGCTTGATATCGCTTTCTTTTGCGCCCGCAATACGCAATGGCAATGCTACGTTGTCAAACGCGTTGAGGTGGTTAAGCAACCGATAATCTTGAAACACAACGCCGATTTGGCGGCGCATGCGCGCTTTAGCCGACCGTGACAAGGTGTCCAGCGGATAGCCGAACAAGCGCACGCGCCCTTTGGACGGCATACGGTCAAGATATAACATGGACAACAGCGAGCTTTTGCCGGCGCCGCTTTCGCCCGTCATGAAATGAAAAGACCCCGGTTCCAACGAAAAGTTAATGTCCCGTAAAATTTCGGGCCCGTTTGCGTATTTAAGCGCTACCCCGTTAAAATCGGCTATTGATGATGACAACTTTGGTTTTTGCGTCACAATTAATCCTTTTAACTTGTCTTTTTGTAGTTGTAACTTTTTTTTAATTCATATATATTATATCTACACTATTTTTTTTAAAAGGGAAAGACAAATGTTAATTATATGTCCAAATTGTTTTGCAAAATTCGAAGTCAACGACCGATTGCTTAAAAAAAATATTCAAAAGTTTGCCTGTTCAAATTGCGGCGAACGCTTTGAAGAAAATTTAGAGGCTTTAAGGGCGGATGAAACCGAACCGTTTAATACCGGTGCGGTGGCCGCAGCGTCAGCGGAAGTTATGATGCAAGGACAAGAGTTGGGCAATCAGGGCAGAGAACTTTTGGGCGTTGCGTCTGAGGAAAATGCCATCCGTTCGACTGAAGATACCGGCATTCAAGACACGGCATTGGCAGAGGCTGTTCAAGGGCAAGACGGGCCATCATTTAATTGGACAAATCAAGGAGGGGAAGATTTATCCGTTCAATCGTTGCCCGAAGAATTTACCCCTGTTCAAGAACCCAAAAAGTCAAAGGGCTTATGGTTCGTCTTTTTATTCTTGTTAATTGTGGCTGGTATTTTGGCGTTTGCGTGGTATAAACGTGATGTCTTGTTGCAACAATTCCCGAACGTGCAAAAAGGGATTCATTTGATTATGGGCAAACCGTATTCGACATTGCCGACGGCTAAAACGACTTCTGCTGTTCCTTTGCAAAATGCCGATGATTTAAATTCGAACGCCGTTCAAATGCCCGCTGTGATTGCCGAGGTTAATGAAGCCAATGAACAAGAACCCTCTGATCCGACAATGGATATTATGAACGAAGCAGTCGCAAACCGGTCGGTTGTAAACCAAACAAACAGGCGGGTTGACAATCAATCAGGACAAGAGCAAAATAGCGCAAGTTCCGTTCAACTGGCGCCTCGCATGGCAAAATCATCCGATATTGCGGATGGGCAAGTTCGGCCACTGTCAATGCAAGGCAGGGTAGCCGAAGCAACCGATGAAGTGACGTTGCAGGAAATTGATTTAAATGCGTTGCCGAGTGAAACGGGAACTGTTCAAAATGCTGTTCCTATGCACGGTTCAAATGTGAACCAAACAGGGGCTGTACCCTCAAACCGAAACAACACGGTTCAAGATTTGCCGCTTGTGATTGAAGAAATCCATATTGATGATGACATGGCGGCGATTGATAATAATGCACCGTTTGATTTGGAAAAGGGGGCGCCGTACAAAACGCCGACGTCAGCTGAAGGCAATATTTCAAACGGCCGACAGAATGGCGTTAATACAACCGGCGCAAATCCAGGCGGGTCAAACGCACGCGTTTTGTCCCGTGAAACGGCAGAACAGCCTATTGTTTTGGATGAGGCCGTCGGGGTTGTTATTGACCAAGCGCCAACTGTCGTCCAAGGCGCAGATGCTGCGCAATCCGGCGGCGTTCAAGTAAAAGACGTGGTGTTCAGGTATGATACGTCCTTATCATCCCGCCCGCGGTTGTATGTGCAAGGGATTGTGTCAAATATGTCGGCGGGTACGATAACCATGCCCGCTTTAACGGTGGAAATGTTTGACAAGGACAATAAATTAATCGGAACGCAAACACTGCCGGCTACATCTTCGAAATTGGGTTCTAATATGGCGGAATTTTTCTTTCGCGAAATTGACCCGTTACCCACGGCATTGGTGCGACGCGTGAACATAATGGTACAAAATTAAGATGATTCGAAAACTGTTAATTGTTTTGGGAGTTTTGTTTTCGCTGAATGTTCATGCCGACATGTGCGATACGGCGGATGAAATTGCCACAAGCCAAGGATTAGCCAAAGCCGTGTTGCATTATGAATCGTGTGCATTGGGAACGAATAATGACGCGGCCGAAATGGTTTTGGCCGAAGCTTATGAAACGGGGGCGCAAGGCATTTCGAAGAACGTTCAAAAGGCGTTATTGTTTTACCATTTATCGGCCGAAAACGGCAATGCTAAGGCTCAGCGGGCGTTGGCGAAACTCTTGTTAAAATTGGATGAAAATCCAAAGGGGCGCGAGCAGGTTCAATCTTACTTAAGCAAAATGCATGCCGCTTATAAAAATGCCCCCTCCGATGAATTTAAAGGCGAATTATTGCATCCGTATACTTTGTTGTTATTGGCGGCGGAAAAGCCGGCCGCAAAATGGTATTATCCGTCGGATATAACGGTTGATAATGAAGCCGCGGCGGATTTGAAGGCTTATAAAATTTCCGATGCAAAAAAAACGCAAGCAATAAAGGATGCGTCCGCTTGGAAACAAAAGAAAATGCTGCAAACGGCCAAGGAACTTTATCAAGCCCAAGAATATCAAGCTTTTAAAAATGCCGTGGCGCCCGCCAAAGGCAAAACCGACCCGTTTACAAAAAATCAAGCAATTAACAAATTGCAAAAAGCCGTTCAAGATTATCGCGGACAATAAAATTAATGATTAAAAACACCCCAAACCCTAAGGATACCCATGGATAAGAAAATTTATATCAAAACTTTCGGTTGTCAAATGAATGCTTATGATTCCAAACGCATGCAAGATGCTTTGGGCGTTTTGGGCTATCAGCCCACCGAGGATAAACATGAAGCCGATATTATATTGCTTAATACGTGCCATATTCGTGAAAAAGCAGCTGACAAACTGTATTCGGAAATCGGGCGGTTGGCCGAAATTAAACAGGTGCGTAAAGAACAGGGCAAAGAATGCTTAATGATTGTAACAGGGTGTGTCGTGCAAGCCGAAGGGGAAGAATTGTTGGCGCGAGCGCATGCCGTCGATATCGCCGTCGGGCCGCAAAATTATCATAAATTGCCCGAATTGGTGGCGCATTTTAACCGTAAGAAGGGGCGCGTATTAAAGGCAGATTTCCCCGCGGAATCCAAGTTTGATTACTTGCCGCAAACAAACAACAGCAGTGCATCGGCTTTTTTGGCAATTCAAGAAGGGTGCGACAAGTTTTGTTCCTACTGTGTCGTGCCGTATACAAGGGGATGCGAATATTCTAGGTCAGTTAATGAAATTTTAAACGAGGCGCGCCATTTGGTGGATGGCGGGGCAAAGGAAATTATGCTGCTCGGGCAAAATGTGAATTGTTGGCATGGGTTGAACGATAAAGGGCAAGAAGCCGATTTGGGCGATTTAATCCGCGCTGTGGCCAAAATTGACGGGTTAGAGCGGATTCGCTATACGACCTCGTATCCGTCCAAAATGACCGATAACCTGATTAGCGCGCACGGCGAGGTGGAAAAATTAATGCCCTATATCCATTTGCCGGTTCAAGCAGGGTCAAATAAGGTGTTAAAAGCGATGAACCGCCAATACACGGCCGAAGAATATTTGGATATTGTTGCGCGTTTCAGAAAAGTGCGCCCCGATATTGCCATTTCGTCGGATTTCATTGTCGGTTTCCCCGGCGAAACGGATGAAGATTTTAATCAAACAATGGAATTAGTGCGCCAAGTTAATTATGCAACGGCTTATTCATTTAAATTCAGCGCGCGTCCCGGCACGCCGGCCAGTTTGATGAAAAACCAAGTGCCCGAAGCGGTTAAAACCGAGCGGTTGGCTCAGTTGCAAGATTTGTTGATGTCTCAAATGAAAACGTTTAACCAAAAAACGGTTGGGCAAGACACAAGTATTTTAATTACCGAACAAGATGTCAAACGCGGGCAAATGTTGGGCTATACGCCATATTTGCAACCCGTCCATGTGTCAAACGACAACACTTTGTTCGGGCAAATTATCCCTGTAAAAATCACAAATGCGACCGCAAGCAGTTTGACGGGCGAAATAAAATATGATATTTTAAATGAAAACCATTAAAAAGGAGAACAAATGGTCAAATACGATATGAATAATAATCCGCAATTTGAAGAAGAACAAACGCCGGCTTCAAATTTGACGTTGAAAACAAAAAAACGCCATGTGAATCCGCGCACGCCCAACCAAGGCAAATTCATTGAAGCAATGAATAAATATGACATGGTGT
>ULOI01016597.1_pt1 | contig 10460 bp, 8 predicted proteins | sample 1952231 | NCBI WGS metagenome assembly ULOI01 (sample SAMEA4835593, study PRJEB28245) | human gut metagenome | biome: gut microbiome; material: fecal sample | place: Denmark | collected 2008
GGAAGGAGTTTGGGATATTCCGTCGTCCATAACACTAAAGGAAACATTGTTATTGTTAGTGGTTGAATGGGTGCTATGTTGTGCCGAATTGTCGTGAAGTTTGTTTTGTGGGCTCCCTTCATTCTCTACAGTAAAGGATATGGTATTTATGTCGGACAGCAACCGTATACCGCGCGGTTTCGTTTCGGCATGCAGACCATTGGGATAAACCGTGATTATTGCACTATATAAAATGCCGCCAAGCATCGCATATTTTATAAGATAGGTGGATTTACCCATAAGCTTTCCCCGGAAATATATCGAATATAAGCTTAAGTATATATGATTTTATAAACCACTTCAACAAAAAATACACACTTGAGTGTTAATTTTTTAATATTTTGTTTTGTTATTATGATTTCTATAAGAATTTTATCATATATTGATGCACGTTTTTATCGGATATTATTTTTTATGCAAATTTAAATAAATTTGTAATGTGTTTTTAAGCAACATGGTAATTGTCATCGGTCCGACACCGCCCGGAACAGGCGTCACGGCCTTGGCAATACCTTGCATTTGGTTAAAATTCACATCGCCGACAATTTTACCGTCATCTTTGCGGTTAATGCCGACATCAATGATGATGGCACCTTCTTTAACAAAGGATTTTTTAATTAAATCGGGTTGTCCGGCGGCCACGATTAAAATGTCGGCCGTTTTGCAAATATCGGCCAAGTTTTTTGTCCTGGAATGTGCTTGTGTCACTGTACAATTAGCATCCAACAATAACTGTGCAACGGGTTTGCCGACCAATCTGGACCGACCCACTACAACGGCATTTAAACCGCTTAAATCCTTTTGAACCGTTCGAATGAGTTCCATACACGCCATCGGTGTACACGGGTTGAGCGCAGGTTTGCCAACGAACAGACGACCCAAATTCGCCGTTGTTAAACCGTCGGCATCTTTATCGGGATGGATGGCTTCCAATACGGCATCGGAATCAATATGGGCGGGCAAAGGCATTTGCACCAAAATCCCGTCAATTTGTTCGTTTTCGTTTAATTCTTTGACAAAGGCGATTAACGCATCTGTCGTGATGACGGGTGATAAATGAAAGACGGGGGTGTTAATACCGACGGCTTCGGCTTGTTTTTTCTTATTTCTCACATAAATGAGGCTGGCGGGGTTATCGCCGACCAACACAACCGCCAAAGCCGGGGCGCGTTCGCATTTTTGAACTTGGGTTTTAATGTCTGACTGAATGTCTGCGGCTAATTTTTTCCCGTCAATGATTACTGTTTCCATAACGCTTTCCTTTATTTATATTCAACCACCGCATGGCGTTTTAAACGCATCAGCAATTTTTCGGAAATGTCTTCCATTTTTTCCATTTCCAATTGCCCTTTGATGGCTTCATCCGTCGGCAGTATGCTTTCGTATTTTGTTGAACAGCGCATGAAAAACAAATCGCCGTCCGGTGTTTGAACGGGACCCATTGCCGTCGATTGTTGTTGGTCTTTTAAGGCACGGCGTAATTCTTCGGGCAGTTGGGACGGACTGATTAAACCTTGTTTGATTGATTCCATAATGCCGACTTCCTGAGCAGTTTTCATAAAATCCGCGCATGTGGTAAGAGACAAAATTTGCGGCATGACTTTGACCGTGTTTTCTTTGGGGGTTGCCATTTGTGCCAACTCCCACACCTCGACTTTGCCGTTTTTGGCGGGTTCTTTTTTATCCAACATTAAAATAAGCAATGTGCCGTTTTGCACTTTTATCGGGCGTGACAACTGCCCACCCTTCATTTGTAATAAAATCGCATCGACTGTCGAAGGATAATGGCCCGTACTGATCCAACCGACATAACCTTTATTATCCACGGATTTGGCAATTGAATATTTTTCGGCTACCTCGGCAAAATCGCCGCCTTGTGTAATTTCTTGAAAAACTTTGTTTGCATCCTCGTCGGGGGGCAATAAAATTTCCGCCACTAAAAAGCCCGGTTTTTCCAATTCGCGAGTCATTTTTTCTTTGCGAATTTGTATGTCTTTATCGGTAACGGGGGAAATATCGCCCTTATGTTGTTGTAAAATTTGCAACCACATCAAATCGGCGCGTATTTGTGATTCCAAAGCATTTTTTTGGATGCCTTTTTCTTTCAAGGCTTTTTCAAGTTCGCCCCTTTTTAGCCCGTTTTGACTTTCCAAACGTGCTACGGCGTTTTTGACATCTTCATCGGTAACGTTTATATTTTGTTTTTGAGCCGCTTGCATTTTAATTTTTTCATTGACCAGCATATCCAATACATTTTTTTTGATTTGCTTTTGAGATTGATTGCTGCCAAATCCGGCTTGTTGCGTTTTAAGCAGTGCAATGCGTTGGTCGACGTCATAGCTGGATATCGGCGTGTCGCCGACAATGGCAACAATTTGTCCTGCCCAAACGGCACTTGCACACAAAAAGACCCATAAAAACACAGCTAATTTTCCCATTACATTCCTCCTAACGTTTTCAGCACGAATTTAACCATAAACGATGTGCCGCCTTTATAATCGCGGTCTCTGGTAAATTCTTTGCTCAAATCAAATAATATGGCCGTACATTCGTTATCATACCGAAGTGTTGCACCCGATTCAATAGGTCCCCCATCTGCCGCTAAATCATAACGGTAAAATCCGGTGACCGACCATTGTTTTGTCAAACGTGACGAACCGAAGACCAAAATTTCTTCTCTGGACGGATAAAATGTATCGCCCAAGGTTGTATTCTTTAAATAGACATAATCAATGCCCAAACGCAATGGGTCACCGCCGCCCGATAACGTAATTTCATTCTTTTTAAACGATAAATTATCTTCAGCCAAACGGAAACGATATGCAAGTGACATGTATTTGTAGTCGACAGATACGCGTCCGACATAATCGGAAAAGTTTTTGTCTTCGCCCATTAAATCATTCATATATTTATCTTCTTTTAAACGGTATGATTGCCCGAACAATGCCGAAAAAGCGGCATTTGTATTTGTGAAAACCGACCATTCGGCACCATAATTAAACCGTGTGCCCGTTTCGACGCGGTCATAACCGGCATATCGGTTTCGTGAAAATAAATTGGTGTCGTCAAAATCAAATGCCAAAGAATCCGTGTCGGGAATTTTATCGGCATTCATGTTGTCATTAGGTGCGACAACCGCCATAACGACGGGGCGTAAAACCTGTGTTGTATGTTTTGTCGTTGTTGCCAACGGGTAACTGGCCTCTAACGATGCGACCGGATAAACCCGGCCGGTGGTATAAGTGGAATCAATGCCTTGGCGTTCATATCCGTAACGCCCCGTATCAATATTGTATCCGTCTGCACGCACCGTGCCGATAAAGTCAAAGACGGCACCGTAACTTGTAATATAAGGCAATCTCACCCCTTGTGTGACGGAAATGCGGTCGGATTTAAAACGTTCGCGGTTGTGGATAATGGCGCCGTCAACTTCGGAAAAAGCATATAAACCGTTTGAAAGTGGGTCGGTTTGATATTCAAAATGCCCGGTCGGTATGACATATGGAATGCTTTTGCCCGATACGGCAGCTTGCAAGCTTTGAAAAGATAGGGCTCGCATGTTAAAATAGTTTTGCGTTCCGAACCGTTCGGCTGTTAAATGAGATGTTAATACCGATTGGTTTTCGTCAATTTTCGGGATTTTGTATTTACGGAAATACGTATCGCTGGATGAGCGGAAAATTTCGCCCGATGCACGCCATTCATTATTGATATAGTATTGAAAATCCGCCTTAACATGGCCTTGGAAATTTGTATTTTCATCATCGTCTTTTGTGCCGCTGGCTTGGAAATTCATAGAGCCTTTATCATAAATGGCTTGGTAATCGGCAACACCCAGCGGGAAGTGAGTCGGCGTAAATGTCGGCGTAAAAGTAAAGTTTTGGTTTGGTGCTATGTCCCAAAAAAACGGCGTGGAAATGCCGCTGCCCATTGTGCGGCCATGTTGCAAGCTGGGAGATAAAAATCCTGTTTTGCGTTTAACGGAAAAATCCGGCATTTGTACATAGGGGAAATAAAAAATCGGTACATCTTTCACTTCTAAAAACGTGTGGCGATAGCTCATAACTTTTTCATTCGCATCATGTTTCATTGTTTTAGCGCGCAATTGCCATAAAGGAGCTTGGCCTTCGCAGCGGTCGCATGGCGTATACGTCAAATTGCGCAAATACAAAACGGTGCCGTTGTCCGTGCGTTTCATTTTGGACGCCGTAATATAGGTACCGTCGTAAATTTGCATCGTCATTTGTTTGGCAACCGCGTTTTTCATATGGTCGGTTAAAATCATGTCGTCGGCCGTTGTGACGGTACCGTCGGACATCGTTACCGTGACTTTCCCGGGCGCAATGGCTTGGTCATTTTTACGGTCGTAAATCAACTTTTGTGTCCTTAATGTCATATCGTTTTGCGTGATGACAACATTGCCGAGAGCTGTAAGAGTTTCGTTGTTTTTGCTGTATTCAATCGCATCGGCTTCAAAATCCACAGGCGCATTTTTATCTGGCAAATCCAATTCCATTTTCGGGAACGCGCCGGCCCCGAAAGATAAAATAATGATGCCGAAAAACAGGGCTGTTTTAAACAATGACAATTTGAATTTTTTCCCTCGCAACAAAGCAAAATACACGGCGATAATCGGCAAAAAGACATTGATAAACATAAGCGGCAAGAACATCAAATTTTTCGATGCCATATTTTCAAAAGCCAACGCGAGCGATTGGACAACCAACGCCACGCCGACGACAAAATTGATTTGTCCGACTTGCCCACGGCGATTGTAGTAGCCGGCCAGAACGCCGAACATGGCCAAAAAGACAAAGGTAAAATTGTAAATCGGCTGTAAGAGACGGCGAGCCGCTTCAACCTTAAATTTACGATAAGTCGGCGGTGTTATGTCGTCATTGGGCGTCGCACCTAACAAAAAGCCGAGCGAATGTTCTTTGACATCCGTATTACGATGTTCATTTTCGTTTTTTTCGTCAAAAAACATCGTGTATTTTTCAAACTTCAGAATGGAAAATTGGTTAGTTTCTTTGGTAATTTCCTGACGGACACCTTTTTCAAAAACGACTTGCGTTTGGCCGTCGTCTTGAAACACGGTGCCTTGTTCAGCTACCAAAACGGCTGTTTTTTCGGGATTTTTGGCGTCATATACAATGATGCCTTTAATCAATCCGTCGGGCAAACGTTCCTTGATATATATCGTCAAACCGTTTTTAAAAGAATTAAACTGACCCTCTTGTAACATCAAATGGGACAGGTTGTTTTTAATCTGCCATTTCATTTCGCGCATTTGCGTGTTTGAATATGGGACAAGCGAGAGTGTTAAAAAATACCCTAAAACCGTTAAAATAAAAGCAAATATCAACGGCGCACGCATGATTTGAGAGTTGCTCATCCCCTCGGCTTGCATAACCATCAATTCTTTATCTGATTGCATACGCGAAAAAACAAACAGCACGACGGCGAACAGAGCCAACGGTGAAAGGATTTGAACGAAGTTGGGCAAGACCAGAAACGTCATTTTTAAAAAAATGGCCACCGACACGCCCTTTGTCACAATCATGTCGACCATGCGAAGCGATTGAGTCAACCATACCAGCACTGTCATGCTGACCAAGACAAGCGCAAATCCTATGGCAAGTTGTTTTAAAATATAACGGTCTAAAATTTTCATCCGAATTTTCCTTTAGTGGCACTATACGCTAAAGGATGAGAATTTTCAACTGTCTTTTTTAAACGGTCTTGTAAAATATGCGTATAAATTTGTGTTGTGGCGATATCGGCATGCCCCAACATCTTTTGCACTGAGCGCAAATCGGCATCATGTGCAACCAAATGCGATGCAAACGAATGCCTCAACACATGCGGCGAAACACGTTCGGGGTCAATATTGGCCGCCAAGGCAATTTTTTTGAGCGCTTTGAAAAATCCATCACGTGTTAGATGACCCTCTTTGCCCGACGAGGGGAACAACCATTTGGATTCGCGCCCTTTATTTAAAGAGTTATCACGATGAAGTGATATCCAATCCTCTAATGCCACTGCCGCCGGTTCATTCAGTGGCACAATGCGTTCTTTATTGCCTTTGCCGGTAATGGTGATGGTTTTGTTGTCTTTAGTCACAGCCAAAACGGTTAGCCCGACCAATTCACTGACCCGCATGCCCGAAGCGTATAAAACTTCCAACATGGTTTTCATGCGAACGTCATTTTCATCGGCCTTGTCAATCAAACGTTTGACCTCGTCTTCGGTCAGATATTTCGGCAACGATTGCCCGATTTTCGGGGATTGTAAATAATCGGCCGGATTTTTTTTAATTAAATCTTCCGAATATAAATAACGATAAAATTCGCGCAGTGCGGACAATCGCCGCCCTTGCGTTTTGGCCGATAATCCCGCTTTTACAATGCTGTGCAGGTATTCTTCCAAATCCGTACGTGTTGCTTTTCTAAGGTCAATGCCGCGCGCCGATAAAAAGCCGTTCAAATCGGTTAAATCTTTCCCATATGCCGCAATGGTGCGCACCGAAGCCCCACGTTCGGCCACCATCACATCCAAAAATGCATCTATATATTTTTGGAAAGGGATGCCACGGTGTTTGTTTTTATCATCATTCATTCATACACCATTTGTTCAATAATAATCGAACGGGATAAATACTGCGGCAAAATAGCGCTTAAAGCCTGTAAAATCCCCTTTTCATAATTTTGTGACGTACTAAGTTCGGCAATGGCCCACAACATCGCTTCGGCCGTTTTGCCATCTTTAATCATTTTCCCAAGCGCCATTTGTTTAAATGGTGCAGACGAGCTTTTGACTTTATCCGACAAAGTCAATAATAAGTCGGTATTTTCAATCGGAAAATAATCTGGTATCATTTGTACAAATTGTGGGCAATAGGGCGATGAATCCTTCAAACATTTTTCAAGTGCCTCATCAATGTATCCCGGCAAACCTGCACCCATTTTATTCATGACGGGTGACAGTAAAAAGGCTTCGAATTGACGATTTTTATCGGGGCTGTTACGCAACAGTTCATACCACGGATGTCCCATGGACAAATTGTCGGTCAACGCGAAAACCTGTACGGCATTAAAGGCTAAATAAGCATTTTCGGCCGATGGTTTGAGTGTACACAAAACCTCTTCGGCCATCGGTGCCAAAGCTAGGAATAGTTTATCATCGCGCGCCGCATTTAAAAAATCGTTTGCCGCCTTGGCTTGTTCTTCTGGCGTGGGGGCTGTTTTCATTTTCTGATAGAGCAATGCACGCTTAATAGATGAGTTTGCCGCCGGAGTGCCGGGGAAAACGGATGTATATAAAATGTCCAAATCGCGCCAAGATACACCCGTGTGTTCGGCAAATTCTATTCTTTTGGCTATCGGCACGTTTTTGCGGGTAGATAACGCTTTTTTAAGCCATAATGGCTGATCCGATACATCGGGCATTTTATCGCCGAGTGCCGCCAAAAAAGCCACGTGCCACGGCGTATAAACTTTAATGGGCGGCAATTTGTCTTTCGTTTCTTCAAAAACACGGTTGGCTAAGGCAATCAAGGTTTTGTCCGTGCCACCGTCCTCTTTATAAACGGCAAACGCCAGCTTGGCCTTTGTCATATCGCCGTCCTCCATCAGGCAGGTCAAACGCATCTCATCGCTTTGGCGCGCGAGCGCCGGGGCATCAACAAGGGTGCAAGCTTCTTTGGTGCGGCCGGCTAATACAAGTGCCATGGCCTTTAATCGAATGAATTTCGGGGCCAATTTGCTTTGGGGAATTTGGTTGATTAAATCCACAACTTGTGTAAATGCGCCCAGTTCCAATAACGCATTCAATCGTGTCATTAAAAAGCGGTCGGGGGCATAGGGGTTATTTTCCCAATAAACGCCGCCCGTGTCGGTTGTCATCAGTGCTAACACTTTATCGCGCATGGCTGGCGATAAAGGCAATTTGGATGTTTTTTCGATTAAATCCGAAACCTTTTTCGGGTTGGAATGAATCCAAATCGTGCCGGGCAGGATTTGTTTAAGTCCCAGCGTGTTAATGGATAATTCATCCAATTTTTCCATTTTAACCGCTTCAATTTGCGGCATGGCAAAAACAAGGCGAGGAGCCGCAATCATCCCGAAAGTAATGATAATCAAGCAAAAGGCTTTACAAATTTGTCCCATAGGAAACAGTCTTTTCAACGGTTGTAACGGTTGGTTTAAAGTCATAGACGGCCACAAAAATCAAAAATAAAACCGCCAATGCCAAAACGATTTTTAACAAATAATGTTTTTTTTCTTTCCCATAACGCATTTTTTTCTTCCCTTCCACTAGACAGATGCCTAAATAACTGTTATGATTGACTACATTACAATGTAACATTTTTTTTGTCAAGAAACAACGATGAACCATAAGTTAAAAGAGTCAAAAATTATACTGCTGGTCGGCATGATGGGAGTGGGTAAAACTTCCCTGGGGCGGATTTTGGCCAAACGGCTCAATTTGCCGTTTATGGACAGCGATAAAGAAATCGAAAAAATCACGGGTTTTACCATTTCGGATTTATTTGCCAGGTATGGCGAACATGAATTCCGTGTCGGCGAAGAAAAAATTATGGCGCGCTTGCTTAAAGGCAAACCATGTGTTCTATCATCGGGCGGCGGCGCGTTTTTATCTCAAAAGACACGCGACGTTGCCAAAGAATACGCCATTTCGGTATGGATTAAGGCCGGCCCTGATGTTATTTCAAAACGCACGCAAGGGCGCACGCACAGGCCGCTTGTCCCCGCTGCGGACAATCAAAAGGCTATTGAGAGGCTTGTCAGCGAATGTTACCCACTGTATGAAAAGGCCGATATTATGGTGGAATCTTTTCAAGAACACCCCTATAAAACGGTGGAACGGTTGTTGGGGCTTTTGCATGAGCGCGGCATTGTTGAGGCGGTACCGAATGAATTCCATCCCCATAAATATTTTCATAAAAAAGGATAATTTTTAAATGGTTTCCTATATTTTGCTGTTTATTTTGTTATGTTTGTCATTTTTCTTTTCGGGAACCGAAACGGCCGTGACGGCTTCGTCAAACGCGTTGTTGCATGAAAAGGAAAAACAAGGCAATGTACGTGCCAAACGGTTAAATGAACTTAAAAAAAATCCGTCATCGGTCATCAGTACTTTATTGTTCGGCAACAATATCGTAAATATTGCCATTACGGCCATTTCGACTGCTTTATGCATTCAATTTTTCGGCGAAGCATACGGGGTTTTGGTCGCCACATTCGGCGTTACAACCATTGTGTTAATCTTTTCCGAAATTATGCCCAAAACCTATGCGATGATGAACCCGAACGGATTTGCGTTATTTGTGACACCGCTTTTAAGCTTTTTTGTCATTATCTTGCGCCCGTTTGTGGTAGCCCTTAATTGGATTGCCGGCCTTGTTATGAAACTGTTTAAAATGAAATCCACGCAAATTGTCAGCGAAGCAGAGGTTAAAGCCGAAATCCGCGGTGCCATATCCATGCCGCAAGGCGATATGATGAATCAGGAAAGGTATATGTTAAAATCCGTTTTGGATTTAAGCGAAGTTGACGTGGACGATATTATGGTACACCGCAGCCAAATGGTATCCTTAAACGCCGCGTTGCCGACCGAAGAAATTATTAATTTTGTCAGCCGTTCGCCATATAGCCGCATTCCGTTGTGGCTCGGCAAACGTGAAAACATTATCGGCATTTTGCATTCTAAAGCGCTTTTAAAAATGATGAACACGTATTACACGAACGGCAAAAACATTTCGATTAAAAATTATTTGACGAAGCCGTGGTTTGTTCTTAATACGACAAGCTTGCTTGACCAATTGCATGCGTTTAAAAAGCGCCACGAACATTTTGCCGTTGTGGTGGACGAATACGGCGCGTTGCAAGGGATTGTGACATTAGAAGATGTTTTGGAAGAAATTGTCGGCGATATTGCCGATGAAACCGATATTCCCGATAAATCCGAACTATGCGTCAAAAAAACGGAATCCGGCGCTTATCGTGTGGACGGGAACGCGACAATCCGTGACATTAACCGCCATTTCAAATGGGAATTGCCCGATGATAATGCATCGACTTTGGCAGGCTATATCATGTATGAAACCGAACGCATCCCGAATGTCGGGCAAACATTTGTCATTGATGGGTTTACGTTTACCGTTGTCGGCAAAGAACGCAATCATTTAACCGAAATCGACATTATTCCGCCGGCAATTTAATTTAAGTACGGCACATTAATTTTTTAAATCATAGATGCATGCTTTTTTCTTTTTTAAAGTTTTTAGCATGCGCTTGAACGGCGTTGTTTAAAAATATTAAATCCTTGTTTTTGCCTATATTTGGGACGTTTTTAAACGCGTGCTAATTTTCTTCTTTAATTTTTTCAAAAAAGGCTTG